>QFCS01001101.1_pt1 | contig 277115 bp, 273 predicted proteins | sample 3576561 | NCBI WGS metagenome assembly QFCS01 | reverse complement strand
GCTTAGAGGCCAGCTGCCGTTCGCTCATCGAATCCGTCTCGACCTCGGCCAGCAAAGCCTTGATCCCGGTCACCAGCTTCGCTCCCGCGGTAGCCGTGTTCAGCTCGTCGGTCGAGTCCTGATGCGAACGCAGCAGAACGCTCGCGCGCTGGCAATCACCGATCCACTCAATGCACCTCGCAGCAATGCGGTTAGTGCGGTCAAGCTTCCAGAACGCGACCGCCTTCACCTTCTCAGCCTTGATGTCCAGATTTAGTTGACGCCAGCCCTTCCTCGTCTTCTGCGCCGATGAGCTTGCAGAGTCGTTGTCGATGTACTCCCCCATCACCGTCCAACCGCCCTCGGCCGCAAGCATCCGCGTCAGATCTATCCTTTGCCGCTCGATCGCATCCGCCTTGTCCTTGTGATACTTCGACAACCGCAAGTAAAGGTAAATCGGCCGTGTCCCAGCCACCGCCGACTCCGGACCGGTCTGAGCGAACGCGGGATAGACCACAGACCGGGTGGTCCGTCCCGGACGCGCGTGCGTGCCTGGCCGCTTCTCAAGAGTCACCATGTACTTCCTCCTTGGATCAGGAGGTGTACTTTCCATCCCCCAACTCGTCCAGGAACAACACGCCGCCGCTGGCCCGTGCGATGGCACCGGGCCGGACGTGGCGGCTGCCCCCTCCCACGAGCGCGGCCAAGCTCGCCGAGTGATGCGGTGCCACAAAGGGCGGGGTGCGCTCCAGCGCGCTCACCGGCAGTCCGGCGAGAGACCGCAGCGATGCGACCTGGAGGGCGGATTCGTCATCCAGCGGAGGCAGGATTCCGGGGAGACGACCGGCGAGCATGGTCTTGCCCGCCCCCGGCGGACCGGACATCAGGAGATGGTGGCCGCCCGCCGCGGCCACGATCAGTGCCTCCACCGCATCCTCTTGTCCGACGACGTCTCCGAGGTCGTGCACGGGAGGCGGTTCCTCGGAGACGGCCTCCGGGAGAGGAACGGGCACGAGGTCGACGTCGGCCACGTCGAGACCGTGGAAGCGAGCGACGTCGCGCAGACTCACCGCACCGACGACGTCCATCCCCTCGACCAGGGAGGCCTCCGCGACGCACGATGCCGGCACGATGATCCGCCGGAAGCCCGCACGCGCCGCCGCACGTGTGGCGGGCAGGATTCCCGCCACGGGGCGCAGGCGTCCGTCGAGGCTGAGTTCGCCGAGGTGAACGGTCTGGGCGAGAGATGCGCCGTCGAGTGTGAGCTCAGTGGCGAGGGCAGCCGTTGCCACCGCCACATCGAGCCCGGTGCCGTGCTTGGGCAGGTTCGCCGGAGACAGATTGACGACGACGTGACGGCGCGGCAGTGGGAGATCGCTGTTCGCACAGGCGTTGCGTACACGTTGATGCGCCTCACCTATGGACTTGTCGGGAAGACCGATGATCGTGAACCCAGGCGTCTGTGAGGACAGGTCCGCTTCCACCTCGACAAGGTCTCCCACCAGCCCGGTCAGCACCACGCTCCAGGTCCGCCCGACCGTCATCGAAGATCCTCCAGATGCTCGAGCGTGCCGTGCCGGGGGTCTTCTCCCACGACACCGATCACGTCGACCTGCGGCACGCATCCCGTCGATGAAGCGGGGTGGGCCCGCGTCCACGCGTGCAGGAGACGCCACAGACGTCGGCGTTTGGCTTCGCTCACAGCCTCCAGAGGATGCCCGAACAGCTCCGTGCGCCGGGTCTTGACCTCGACGACGACCAACCGCCCGTCACGACGAGCGACGAGATCGACTTCGCCGATGGCGCAGCGCCAGTTGCGGTCGAGAATTTCATACCCGTGTGCACGCAGATACGACGCCGCGCGATCTTCACCTGCGCGGCCCAGTTCGTCCTTCTTCGCCATATGGCGATGGTCTCGGGTTGTCCCCCCGCGTTTCGGCCGGAGAGCAATGGCCGTGGAGAAGGTGCCGACGACCTCTCGTGTGGAGGAGACGTCAGGAGTCGAGCGACAACTCGTCGGGGATCTGGAAGTCGCGGCGCTGCAGCTCCTCGACGTTGACGTCCTTGAAGGTGAGGACCCGGACCGACTTCACGAAGCGGTCGGCCCGGTAGATGTCCCAGACCCAGACATCGTTCATCGAGAGTTCGAAGTAGAAGTCGTGCTCGGTGTCACGGCGGACGACGTTGACCTCGTTGGCCAGATAGAACCGGCGCTCTGTCTCGATGACGTACTGGAACTGCGAAACGACGTCGCGGTACTCCTTGTAGAGCGCCAGCTCCAGCTCGCGGTCGTAATCCTCGAAGACTTCGTCATCCATGGTGTCTCAATCCTACGGCCGCAGCAGCAGCCGCGCGCTCAGAACAGGGTGGGCGCGGAAGCGATCGCCCATGACGAGCGGTGGTGCGCGCTCAAGCCGTGGTCGCGAATCGCGTCACGGTGCTCTGCGCTCGCGTACCCCTTGTTGCGCTCCCAGCGATACACCGGCAGCAGGGAGTCGAGCTCGACCATCACGGAGTCGCGTGCGACTTTGGCGATGACGGAGGCCGCTGACGCAGAGGCGCAGTCACGATCCGCCTTGATCACGGGCCGGACGTCCAGTCGTTCGCCGCCGACCGGGGTGATGTAGTCGTAGTTGCCGTCGAGCAGCACAACGGCCGCGGACGTGTCCACCCCCGCCGCGCGTAGGCCCTCGATCGCCCGACGAGCCGCCAGGCCCAAAGCTCGCATGATCCCGACCTCGTCGATCTCGGCCGGCTCGGACCATCCCACCGACGAGGCGATCGCCCATCCCCGCGCGCGCTCCGCCAGTTCGGCGCGCCGCGCCTCGGGGACGAGCTTGGAATCTCTCAGCCCCTGCGGAACACGGCGGCGCGCGGCAGCCGCATCGATCACCGCGGCGCCCACCGCCACAGGACCAGCGAGGGCTCCCCGCCCGACCTCATCGCACGCGATGACGAGAGAGTGGGTCGTCAGGAGCCGCCGCTCGAGCGCCAACCGCGGAGTCGCGACCGCCACAGCTGGGCCTCGTCACCGGCCGGCGTCCGGCACGCCGGCGAAGACATCATGGTGGAAGTCGATCGCACCGAACCTGTTGAGTGGCCACGTCACGAGGAAGGCGCGCCCCACGACGTTGTCGAGCGGCACGAATCCCCCGCCCGGCTGGTCGGTGTTGTATCGCGAGTCCCGCGACGCATCGCGGTTGTCGCCGAGCACCCATAGCGAGTCTGACGGCACGGTGACGTCGTAGGCCACCACCTCGGGTGCAGACTGCCCCTCCGCGAGATTGACGTACGGAGTCTCGTCTATCGGGTCACCGTTCACCGTGACCTGACCCAAGGCATTGCAGCACACCACATGGTCACCGGGGAGACCGATGATGCGTTTGATCAAGTGCTCCTTGCTGTCCGGGGCCGAGATCCCGACGACAGACAGCACCCAGTCGACCGCTTCGACCAGCACCGATCGCTCGGGCGTCGGCTCGCTGGGCAGCCACCCACCGGGGTCGCGGAAGACCACCACGTCCCCTCGGTCGTATCCGCCGAATCGGGGCGTGAGTTCGTCCACGAGAATCCGATCCTGGACCTGGAGCGTCTGCTCCATGGAGCCGGACGGAATGTAGAAGGAGCGGACGAGAAAGGTCTTCACGAGGAAGGACACCAGCACCGCGATGACGACGATCACGAGGATGTCGCGCAACAGCGGCCACATTCCGCGACGGCGCCGGGTACGGAACGGTTCGGCCGCAGATTCGGCGGTGGTGTCTTCGGAGGTCATTCACGTCTTTCGTCTCAGCAGCGCCGCACGAGGTCGACGTGCGTTCGTGCACCGCATCAAGGGTCGCACACCAGGGCTCCGACCCGCCCCATGCGACACGAGGCGGGAGACGACGATGCCCCGGGATCCGCAGACCCTGGGGCATCGTCGGAGCAGACGAGTCAGTTCTCGCGCTTCTCCTTGATCTTCGCCTTCTTGCCGCGGAGGTTGCGCAGGTAGTACAGCTTGGCGCGGCGGACGTCGCCTCGCGTGACGACCTCGATGTGGTCGATCGACGGGCTGTGCACCGGGAAGGTGCGCTCGACGCCCACCTGGAAGCTGATCTTGCGGACGGTGAAGGTCTCACGGACTCCATCACCCGAGCGGCCGATGACGACGCCCTGGAACACCTGGATACGCGAACGGTTTCCTTCGGTGATGTTGACGTGCACCTTGACGGTGTCGCCGGGCGCGAAGGTGGGGATGTCAGAGCGCAGCGAGGCTGCGTCGACAGAGTCGAGGATCTGCATGATCGTCACTTCCTGCGACCGCCACAGGTCGATCGCGAGAGTCAAGGGTATGAGTGGATGTCGTGCCCGAGCGGCCGAGTGGCCGCTGCGCTCCCCTGAGGCAGAGTTCGTTCAGGGCACAATCCACCATTCTGCCATGAACACGGGGGGCCACAAAACCGTCAGCGAGCCGGCGGCGTCCTCTTCTCGCTGATGATGACCACGCCCGGGTCGGCGGTGGGTGTGCTCGGTGCGGCAGGAGGGATGTAGCCCACTCCCTGCGCGGTCCGCAGAAAGCCGGGTCCGCCCCGTGCTTCTCTCCACAGCTGGGTGAACGAACTCCACAACGCCACGATCCCCACCGCGATGGTGAGACCGAACACCGGCCACCACCAGCGCCCATCGAAGACGCCCAACGCAATGATGAGCACGTGCCAGCCGCCGATCGCCGCGAGATCAGCCCAGGAAACCGCTCGATCCTCACGGACCGTGCCTCGGGCGCGCACCAACAGTGTCAGGATCAGCTGACCGACGAACACGATCGGCGTGGAGACGAAGACCCACAACAGAGCCCAGGCGCTCGCTCCAAAGACGATCCAGCCGATGACCAGCCATAACGGCAGGACGAAGGCCGCCGGAAGTAGCCATTGGAAGAACCCTCGTCGCACCCACATGTCCTCGATGCTACGCCCGTCAGCCACAATGGAACCTGAGGAAAGGATCCAGATGATCGAGCTGCGCACGCCTGCTGAGATCGAACAGATGCGGCCCGCGGGACGCTTCGTCGCCGAGGTGCTCGCGACGCTTCGCGAGGAGACGCGGGTAGGCACCAACCTCCTGACGATCGACGCCCGCGCCCACGAGATGATCCGTCGTGCCGGCGCCGAGTCGTGCTACATCGACTATCACCCGTCGTTCGGAGCCCGCCCGTTCGGCAAGGTCATCTGCACGTCCATCAACGACGCCGTCCTTCACGGACTCCCCCACGACTACTCACTGCGCGACGGCGACCTCGTCACCCTCGATTTCGCCGTCTCGATCGATGGCTGGGTGGCCGACTCCGCGGTCTCGTTCGTGGTGGGAACACCTCGCGATGAAGACCTGGCCCTGATCGACACCACCGAGCGTGCTCTCGAGGCCGCCATCGCCGCCGCCACGGTGGGAAACCGCGTGGGAGACATCTCCGCAGCGATTGCGGCCGTGGGGCATGCCGACGGCCACAGCATCAATACCGACTTCGGTGGTCACGGCGTCGGTCGCACCATGCACGGCGACCCGCACATTCCCAATGACGGCAAGGCGGGCCGCGGGTACCCGCTCCGGGCCGGTCTGGTGCTCGCGCTGGAGCCCTGGCTGCTTGCCACGACGGATGAACTCGTCACCGATCCGGACGGCTGGACGCTGCGCAGCGGCGACGGGTCGCGAGGCGCCCACTCCGAACACACGGTGGCCATCACTGACGACGGCCCGATCATCCTCACGGACCGTTCGTTCCTCGGCGTCCACTGACGCCTCCGCCATGCCCCTGGATCCCTACCTCGCCGATCGCCTGAGGACGCACCGGCGCTACCTGCTCCGGATGGCGTGGAAGCGTCTGCGCGAGAGATTCGGTCGTGTTCCCGCCGCATCAGCGGCGCCCGGCCGTCCGAGCGCTTCGGACGCTGCCGACCGGGTCCCCGCGCGCGGCACGGCGCAGAGCGCGCGGGCACGCCATCGTCGCGCGGCTCTGGCATGGGATCGCGATGAGCTCGAGCGTGCCGGCACCCGCGGGCCCGAGGTGGATATCGCGGAGTACGAGGTCGCGGTCGAGGGGTATCCGCCCGTGACCGTCCGCGCCTACCGCCCCGTCCTGGAGCGCGATCCCCGGTCGCCCGATACCCGCCTCAAGAAGCCGGCGGTGCTGTTCTTCTTCGGCGGAGCGTTCCGCATCGGCGGCATCGACTACCCCACCACCGATGCCGCGTGCCGCCGACGCGCGGTGGAGGCAGACGTGGTGGTGTTCGCCGTCGCGTACGCCTTGGCACCCGAGCATCGATACCCGACGCAGGTGGAACAGGGTCACGCCGCACTGGAATGGCTGGTCGCTCAGGCGGATGCGCTCGATGTCGATCGTGATCGCCTGGCGGTGTCGGGTGTGTCGGCGGGGGGCGCCATCGCCGCAGCGGTCGCGCTCATGAACCGCGACCGCAGGGGTCATTCCCTGAGACTGCAGCTCCTCGAGGTGCCGGTCACGGATCTGACCGGGCGTCATGTCGACTTCCGCCCGACGTGGCGCATGGGCATTCCGGCCCTCCTGGTGATCCGGGAACTGCGATCGGTGGCGCGAACCTATCTACGCAGCCGGGCCGACGCCCACCAGCCGTACGCCTCGCCGCTGCGGGCGCCGGACCACTCGGGTCTCCCACCGGCCGTCATCCTCACCGCCGAGTACGACAATCTGCGTGGCGACGGTGCGGCCTACGCTGTCGCGCTGCGGCGCGCGGGCGGGGAAGCAACAGCCGTGCGGTACCTGGGCGTCGGGCATGACACGCCCATCTACACCCGGGCGCTTCCTGCCGGTCGGCAATGGCACGAACACGTCGTCGGTGTCCTCAGAACGCTCCACCAGGACTGAGCCGGCGAGGAGACGACTCAGCGGTTCGCGGCGTCGTCTGTGGGCGTGGGCGGAAGGAGATCGGGGCGCCGCCGTCGCGTCCGCTCGATCTGTTGCGCGTGGCGCCACTGCGCAATGCGGCCGTGATGGCCGCTGAGCAGCACCTCCGGGACCTCTCGCCCCCGCCACTGAGCCGGCTTGGTGAACGAGGGATATTCGAGCAGCCCGTCCTCGTGCGACTCCTCGACGAGGCTCTCGGGGTTGCCGACGACGCCGGGGATCAGGCGGCCGATGGCCTCGATCATGGCGAGCGCCGCCACCTCGCCGCCGTTGAGCACGTAGTCTCCGAGACTGACGAGCCGGACCTCGCCGAGGGTCGCGGCGTATTCGAACACGCGCTCGTCGATGCCCTCGTAGCGGCCACAGCCGATGACGAGGCGAGGCTGCTCTGCGAGCTCGCGCGCCATGACCTGTGTAAACAGCCCGCCGGCAGGAGAGGGAAAGACGATGATGGGAGGATCGGCCGCATCGTCGGCGCCGACGATCGCGTCGAGCGCTTCTCCCCAGGGCTCGGGCTTCATCACCATCCCGGCACCACCCCCGTACGGGGTGTCGTCAACGGAGCGGTGACGGTCGTGCGTGAAGTCACGAAGGTCGTGCACATTCACGTCGAGGAGACCGGCTGATCGAGCACGGCCCAGAAGCGATACCTCGAGCACGTCGAAGTACGAAGGGAAGATCGTGACGACGTCGACGCGCACGTCAGTCCTCGTCGCGTCCGTCCGAGGCCTCGGAGTCCGCTCCCGGCTCCTCGCCCGTTTCGGGCTCCAGCTCTTCGAACAGGCCCGGGGGCGGGGTCACCACGACACGATGTGCCGCGACGTCGACTTCGGGCACGATGGCCGCGACGAACGGCACCAGGATCTCGCCGTCAGCGCCCGTGCTGGGCTTCACGATCAACAGGTCTTGCGCGGGCAGATGCTCGACGCGGATGATCCGTCCGACGACGGCGCCGTCGCGGACGACATCGAGACCGACGAGCTGGTGGTCGTACCAGGCGTCCTCTTCGTCGGTGGCAGCGGCATCCTGGTCGACCCACAGGATGGCGCGGACCAGCGACTCCGCAGCGGTGCGGTCCTCGATGCCCTCGAGGAACACCACGGGATGCGAGTTCATCCACCGGAACTCGCGAACGGTGACCGTCTTGCCGTGCCACGGTGACGACTCGGGCACCTGCAGAGTGAACTCCGCACCTGTGACGAATCGACCGTCGGGGTCGTCGGTGTACAGCTCGAGTTTGAAGGCGCCCTTGAGCCCGTGCGCTTTGACGAGTCGGCCGACGCGCAACTGGGTGCGCGCTGCTTCCGCAGCAGCCATCTCAGTCGTCCGCAACGTCGACTCGGACCCGCTTGCCATCGGCCAGCGCCGTGATCAGGGTCCGCAGGGCCTTGGCCGTGCGGCCGCCGCGCCCGATGACGCGCCCACGGTCGTCGGGGTGTACCCGGACCTCCAGCACGTCTCCCCTCGGGGAGGTACTGGATCGGACGGTCACGTCGTCGGGGTGATCGACGATCCCCTTGACGACGTGTTCGAGCGCGGCAGCAAGCACGGTATTACTCGGCCTCGACGGTCTCGGCCTCAGCGGTGTCTGCCTCGGCAGCCTCCGCCGGTGCGTCGGCCTTCTTCTCGGCCTTGGGCTTGATGACGGACTTCTTCGACGCGTCGGCGACGAACTCCGCCTTGTCCTCGGCCGTGCGCACCGTGGACACGGCGTTCGCGTCGCCCTTGAACTTGCCCCAGTCGCCCGTGAGCTTGAGCAGCGCGGCGACCTGCTCGGTGGGCTGCGCGCCCACCGACAGCCAGTACTGCGCACGCTCGGAGTCGACCTCGATGAACGAGGGCTCCTCGGTGGGGTGGTACTTGCCGATCTCTTCGATCACACGACCGTCGCGCTTGGTGCGCGAGTCGGCGACGACGATGCGGTAGTAGGGCGCACGGATCTTGCCGAGACGCTTCAGACGGATCTTGACAGCCACAATTCTCCTGAATGGTGTTGGAGTGATGATGAACGTCGCCTGGAGAGTGGGGTGCACACCCGGCGGAAGCTCTGAAAGGTGGTCCGGCAGCTGGATAGAGGGTCGAGCAACTGGTCCAACCGTCTATTTTGCCAGATCGTGACGGATGCCGCGAACCGGCGGCGGCGCGCGTGTCAGACTGAGCGCATGACGGTGCCTTTCGGGACTTCTTCCCGCTCATCGGTCGGCCTCGAGTGGGAGCTCATGCTGGCAGATCCTCGCACCGGTGACCTCGTGCCACGCGCCCCCGAACTCATCGCCGAGCTCGAGGAGTCGAGCGCCCTCGAGCGGTACACGGTCACCGGAGAGCTCCTCACCAACACGATCGAGGTCACCAGCGGCGTCGGTGACACGGTCGCGGCGGCCGTGGACGACATCGCCGATGCCATCGCGCACGTACGCACCCTCACCACCCCGCGCGACATCGAGTTGCTCTGCGCCGGAAGTCATCCGTTCGCGCAGTGGTACGACCAGCAGGTCACCGACAAGACGCGCTATCACCGTCTGATCGAGCGTACCCAGTGGTGGGGACGGAACATGATGATCTGGGGCATCCACGTGCACGTGGGGGTCGACGACGTCAACAAGGTCTTCCCGATCATCAATGCCCTGTCGGTGTACCTCCCCCATCTCCAGGCGCTCTCCGCATCCAGCCCCTTCTGGGCAGGGGAACGCACCGGCTACGCGTCGAACCGTTCCCTCGTGTTCCAACAACTGCCCACCGCCGGGTTGCCGTGGCCCCTGGATTCGTGGGCGGAGTTCGAACGCTATCTCGACGACATGGTACGCACGGGGGTGATGTCGGACGCGACCGAGGTGCGATGGGACATCCGCCCCGCACCGCGCTGGGGGACGATCGAGGTCCGTGCCTGTGACGGCATGTCTACCCTCCCCGAACTGGCCGCGGTGGCGGCGCTGGTTCAAGTGCTCGTCGAGCACTTCTCCCGCGAGCTCGACGAGGGACGGAGCCTGCCCACGATCCCTCCGTGGTACACGCGTGAGAACAAATGGCGCGCGGCCCGCTACGGACTGGACGCGCGCGTCATCGTCGACGATGCCGGGACCCAGCGGCCGGTGACCGAGCATCTGCGTGAGACGGTCGAACGTCTGGCTCCGATCGCCGAGGAGCTTCATTGTGCGCGTGAGTTGGCCGGGATCGACACGATCCTCACACAGGGGGCCAGCTACGCCCGTCAGGTGTTCGTCGCCGAGGCCTCCGACGGCGATCTACGGCAGGTGGTCCATCACCTTATCCGCGAATTCCGCGCGGGGCCGACGCTTCGCGATCACCTGGCTTCCCTGCCGCGCTGATCCGCGTCGCCGTCGTCGGCGGCGCGCAGCTCGAAGGTGGACAGACCGTGCTCCGTCTTCTGCCAGTAGTGCGGGCGGGTGATGAGCTCCCACAGCGCCTGATACGAGGCGAGCGAGTGCAACAGCCAGTACACCGGGTTGAGCACCGCCCAGCCGACCAGCCAGAAAGTGCCGCGCTTGTAGGGCCCCATCATGTTGAGGTACACCATCAGACCGTTGCCGATCAGGAAGTTCAGGAGGCAGAGCCACAGGACGATCGGCGGGAACACGGCCGACACTTCCAGCCACGGAACCGCGAAAGAGGCCACCAGCAGAGCGGTGAAGGGGATGACGCCGAGGAAGGTGAGCGGTGTACCGGCGATCAGGAGCGCGAAAGAGAAGAACCGCCTGAGGCCGATCTGCGCGATCAGCCGTCCGGGGCGGCGCGCGTGTACGAGTGCGGTCTGCATGTACCCCTTGATCCATCGACTGCGCTGTCCGATGAAGATCCGCATGCGACTGGTCGCCTCCTCCATCGTCGTCGAGTCGACCACCCCCACGCGGTACCCCAGGGCGCTGGCGCGGATGCCCAGATCGGCATCCTCGGTGACGTTGTACGGGTCCCAGCCGCCGAGCTCGCGCAATGCGGCCGTGCGGAAGTGGTTCGAGGTGCCGCCGAGCGGAATGGGCAGGTCGCGCACGTCCAACCCTGCGAGCATGTAGTCGAACCAGTAGCTGTACTCGAGCGCGAACATTCGCGTCAGCAGGTTCTCCCGCGCATTGAAGTAGTTCAGCGACGCCTGCATGACCACGGTGGCGGGCTCGGCGCGGGAGAAGGCGACCACGGTTTTCTTGAGCTGGTCGGGCTCGGGAGCGTCTTCGGCGTCGTAGATGACCAGGAACTCGCCCCGCGCGACCTCCAAGCCCACGTTGCAGGCACGCGGTTTGGTCTGCGGGGCACCTCGTGGGACGGTGACAACGATGAAGTTCTCGGGAGGCTCCGACGCCGCAATCGCGTCACGTGTCTCGTCGTCCTCTTCCTCAACGAGGATGATCACTTCGAGCTTCTCCGTGGGATAGTCCAAGCGCCCGAGATTCTCCACGAGGCGTCCGACGATGCGCGCTTCTCGGAACACGGGCACCAGGACGGTGTAGATCGGCAGCTCCGCGTCGTCCAGGGCCGCGATGGCTTCGGGTTCCACTCGTTCGACGAGGTCGTAGCGCGAACCGTGGAGAGCGACGGAGAACTTGAACAGCGTGCTGGCCAGGAACACCACACTCGCGAGTCCGATCACGGAGATCACCGTGACCAGCGGCCAGAGCACGGCGGCAGTGACGACCGCGATCGCCAGAACGACCAGGCCCATCTTCTGCGGCCTCGACAGCACCCGCCGGGCGGAGAGCACGGGGTCGGCGTCGGCCAGTCCGTCGGCAGCCTGTGCGGCGAAAGCGCCGGGAAACGCGCCGACCACGATGTCGACCAGCGCACGCTGGCTCATCGGGATGATCTCGATCGGCGACCCCACTGCGCGTGCGATCGACGCACGTTGCGTGCGGCTGAGAACCGACGACGCCCCGACGATCACCGCGTCGCCGCGCCTGTCGACGGGCACCCAGCCCTGCTGGACGTAGGTCGTTCGCAGGCTCTCGCTCAACAGTGGGGTGGCCCCCGTGGTGGATCGTTCGGACATGCTCATCCTCCCCCGACGACGGCGACCCAGCTGCCGATGGTCGACCATTGCCAGGCGGTCAGCCAGCCGATTCCCCACAGCACCAGCGATACCGCACTCGTGAGCAGTCGATGCGCGATGGTCGTCGCTGTCGGCACGATCGAGATCGCCAGCAGCAGCATCAACGTGTATGTCGTGCCGGCGTTGCCCGGGGGGGTGAGCTCGAGCACATAGGCGAGCAGGGTACTCGCCGTCAGCAGGACGGCGATCAGTCCCGTACCCGGAAACCGCAGGGCGAACGCGGTGATGACCATCACGATCATGGGGGCGAAGTACACCGCACCCGGAACCGAGACGAACAACGTCGACAGTGATTCCGCCCGCTCCACGTTCCAGTGGAAGCCGCTGCGAACCATGGCCAGTGGTCCGGCATCGAAGGCGATCCCGAGCAGCGCCAGGGCGCCGAACAAGGAGATCGTGGGGAACGCGACCACGAGCGCATTCGCGAGTCGCGCACCCGGTCGGGACTGGATGATCAGGGCCCCCGCGACGGCGGCGACGAGTGCCGAGAATGTGGCGGTCGAGTCGGAGAAGGCGGCGCAGGCGAAGAGGATTCCGGCGCGAAAGCCGGCCTGCGTGTTCGCCCACGTCACGAAGCGGACGAGGTCCACCATCCCGAGCCCGAAGAACATCAGACCGAGGACCGACTCGAAGTTCGTCGTGACGGTGTAGCTGAACACCGGCGTGGTCGCGAGTGTCAGGATGAACACCCAGCGCACCGCCGGATGAAACCCCTTGCGCTTCATGGACTGCGCGATCAACTGGATCATCAGACCCGCCACGACGCTCCCCGCGATCCCCAGCCCGAGTGCGCCCCCGGGCACGACCATCGCGAGGAGACTCGTCAGCGGCGGATACAGCGCGCCGATGACCGATACATCGGGCGCGGCGGCGAGCTCCGACAGCTGGTCGATGCGTTCGGAGAGCGCCTGATTGGCGGTGCCGTTCCAGTCACCCCGAGTGTTGAGGTCGAACACGATCGCGATGGCCGAGTAGGCCGCGGCGATGAGGAGTCGGAGACCCCACCTGGCCCAGCCTGAGCGGGGGTACTTGTCGAGCACACCCGTTTCGCTCTCGCGATAGCGCGGTTCGTCCCTGTCGAACACGGTCGTCGTCGAGACTCTGCTCGTCACAGCCCCGCTGCCTTTCCTCCCCGGTCGCCCATCCCCCAGACCAGCCCGACCGATCCCTCGGTCGTCCGGTCAGCATAACCGGGTCAGCGTGATCGACGGGAAGACGCGCGGATCACCCTTTGCCGAAGAGCTTCTGGATCTCGGCCAGGTCCTGCTCCGTCGGCTGTGGGGCGCCGCCTCCGAGACCGAACCCCGAGCCGGAGGGAGCCGAGGCAGCTGCGAGTCCTGCGTTCTCCGCGGCGCGCTTAGCGGGGTTACCCGAACGCGACCCGCCGCCCTTCTTCTGCTTGTTGCCGCGCTTGCTCGAGGCGCCCGGCCTGCCGCCGATGGCGCCCATGCCCGGGATCTGGGGTACGCCACCGCGGGCGACGGTCTTCATCATCTTGGCCGCCTGGTCGAAACGCTGCACGAGCTGGTTCACGTCGGTGACGGTCATTCCGGATCCACGGGCAATCCGCAGTCGTCGTGAGCCGTTGAGCACTTTGGGATTGCGACGCTCGGCCGGCGTCATCGAGCGGATGATCGCCTCGGTGCGATCGATCTCGCGCTCGTCGAAGTTCTCCAGCTGCTGCTTCATGTTGCCCGCTCCGGGCAGCATCCCCAGCATCTTCTTCATCGAGCCCATCTTCTTGAGCTGCTGCATCTGGTCGAGGAAGTCTTCGAGCGTGAACTGTTCCGACGCGAGCTTCTCCGCGACCTTCCGCGCTTCCTCCTCGTCGAATGCAGACTGTGCCTGCTCGATGAGGGTCAGGATGTCACCGAGGTCGAGGATGCGGCTGGCCATGCGATCCGGATGGAAGGCCTCGACGTCCTCGAGGCCTTCGCCGGTGGAGGCGAAGATGATCGGCCTGCCGGTGACGGAAGCGACCGACAGTGCGGCGCCGCCGCGCGAGTCGCCGTCGAGCTTGGACAGGACGACGCCGGTGAAATCGACTCCGTCCTGGAACGCCCTCGCCGTGTTCACCGCGTCCTGGCCGGTGAGCGAGTCGATGACGAACAGAACCTCATCGGGATCGGTCGCGCCGCGGATGTCGGCGGCCTGCTTCATCAGCTCCGCATCCACTCCGAGTCGACCGGCCGTGTCGATGATCACGACGTCGTGCTGCTGGCGCCTCGCGTGCTCGACTCCCTCCCGTGCGACTCGCACGGGGTCGCCCACGCCGTTGCCCGGCTGGGGCGCGAAGATGGCGGCACCCGCTCGTTCGGCGACGACCTGGAGTTGGTTGACGGCGTTCGGACGCTGCAGGTCGGCGGCCACCAGCAGCGGCGTGTGTCCCTCCTTCTCGAGCATCCGTGCCAGCTTTCCGGCGAACGTCGTCTTTCCCGACCCCTGGAGTCCCGCGAGCATGATCACGGTGGGAGGGTTCTTCGCGAACTGGAGCCGACGCTGACTCCCCCCGAGGATCGCGACGAGTTCCTCGTTGACGATCTGCACGACCTGCTGAGCCGGATTGAGCGCACGATTGACCTCGTCGCCGAGGGCCCGTTCGCGCACGCGCCCCGTGAACTCCTTCACCACTGTGAGCGCGACATCGGCGTCCAACAGCGCGCGACGGATCTCACGAACCGTGCCGTCGACGTCGGCGGGCGAGAGCTTGCCCTTGGTGCGGAGGTTGCGGAAGGTCTCGGTGAGTCTGTCGGAGAGTGTGCCGAATGTCGCCATGATGACCCGATTCTACGGCTCCTGAAAGAGCGTGACCTGCAGGCCGGCCGGAGCGCGGAGCCGGGAGTTCACCGACTGCCACGGCGTGACGCGCGGTGAGGCTTCCAGAATCGCCCCCGCATCGGTCATGGCGAGGGTGGCAGCGGACGTGTCGTCCACCCGCAGCGCGAGCCGCACTCGCTCGCTCGGTGCGTCGCCGTCCGTCTCGACCCGATCGATGAGGTCGATCTGGTCGGCGTTGGCGAGCTCGAGCGTGGCCCGCCCGGCCCGCAGGATGGCCACTCGTGCGCCGCCTTCGCCCTGGTAGGCCGCTTGCTGCGGCATTCCCAGCACGTCGCGGTAGAACGTGAGCGAGCGATCGAAGTCGTCGGCCCGGGCAACGACCCGGAGCTCGCGCACCGGTGCGGGAAGGGTGACCGCGGCCTCATCGAGTGCCGTGGCAAGGAGGTCGGTGAGCGAGCTGCTGCCCGCCCCTCGTCGCGCCCATTCCGCGATGGCTGCCATCACCGCCCCGCCGTGAGCGGCGCCGGCCACTTCGGCTCGAACGGGGCCCAGGCCGCTCCGCCGGAGCGAGCCCGCGATGGCAGTGCCGATGCGTGCCTGGCGCCAGGCGGATTCCCGGTCGAGTTCGTCGCCGATGCCCATCGCATCGCGGTGCACCATCGCCAGCGCCAGGCTGTCGGGCGCGAACTGTGCACCGAGGGCGCTCAGCGCAGCGGAGAGGTCGCCGTCGACGGACAGGGCGTGCTCCAGCGCGGCGACGCGCTCGTCCAGACCTGCCCACAGGACGTCGGATTTGGAGCCGAAGTAGTTGAAGAAGCTCGACCGGCTCACCCCCGCACGCCGCGCGATGTCTTCGACGGAGGTGTGCGCGTAGCCCTTCTCGAGGAACAGCTCGCACGCCGCTTCGGCGAGTGTGTCGCGAGAAGACGCTTTCGGCCGACCGGTTGTCATCCTCACAGCGTAGTCAGGGCGTATTGTTGCACTGCGTCCAGTAACACCTGACAGAGAGGGCCCGCTATGCAGATCGAGACCGTCGGCCTCGCACCCGACTACGTGCCCTACCTCGAGGGGTGGCAACTCCAACGCCGCCTGCACGCCGAGATCGTGGCGGGAACGCGCGAGGACACCCTCCTGCTTCTCGAACACGAGCCCGTCTTCACCGCGGGTGCCCGCACAGCCCGCCACGAACGACCCACGGACGGAACACCTGTGGTCGACGTCGATCGCGGTGGGAAGATCACCTGGCACGGCCCAGGTCAGCTGGTCGGCTACCCGCTGATGCGTCTGGCCGAGCCGATCGACGTCGTCGCCCACGTGCGGCTGCTCGAACACACGATCATCGACGCACTCCATGAGTTCGATGTCGAGGCCCACCGCGTCGAGGGCCGAAGCGGCGTGTGGGTGCGGCGTCCCCTGTCGGAAGACAAGATCGCCGCCATCGGCGTGCGTGTGCAGCGCGGGGTCACGATGCACGGCTTCGCCGTGAACTGTGACAACTCTCTGGCGCCCTTCGACCAGATCGTCCCCTGCGGCATCTCCGACGCGGGCGTGACCACCCTCAGCGAGGTCACCGGTCGCCACATCACGCCCCGCGATTTGCTCGACACGATCACCGAACGCTTCGGGAGCATCGGCGACGCGGAGGTGGCGGCATGAGTTGCGGAACGCCCGTGTCTGGCGGATTGGAGGGCCAGCCCGCCCCCGCCGGCCGGCGCCTGCTTCGGCTGGAGGTGCGCAACGCCCAGACGCCCATCGAACGCAAGCCCGAGTGGATCAAGACGCGCGCCAAAATGGGACCGGAGTATCAGGCCCTCCACTCGCTGGTGAAAGGAGAGAACCTCCACACCGTGTGCCAGGAGGCGGGGTGTCCGAACATCTATGAGTGCTGGGAGGACCGCGAGGCCACCTTCCTGATCGGAGGATCGCAGTGCACGCGCCGATGTGACTTCTGTCAGATCGATACCGGCAAGCCGGCTGCGTACGACGTCGACGAACCTCGACGTGTCGCCGAGAGTGTGCGAAGGATGCAGTTGCGCTACGCGACGGTCACGTGTGTCGCCCGTGATGACCTGCCCGACGGAGGAGCCTGGCTGAACGCGGAGACCGTCCGCCGCATCCACGAGCTCAATCCCGGCACCGGGGTGGAGCTGCTCGCTACCGACTTCAACGGGGACCCTCTGTTGTTGGGCGAAGTGTTCGACGCCCAGCCAGAGGTCTTCGCCCACAATGTGGAGACGGTTCCGCGAATCTTCAAGCGCATCCGCCCCGCCTTCCGCTACGAACGGTCGCTCGACGTGCTCACGCAGGCTCGGAATGCCGGGCTGATCACGAAGTCCAACCTCATCCTCGGGATGGGCGAAGAACCGAGCGAGGTGGTCGAGGCGCTGCAGGATCTGCACGACGCGGGGACCGACATCGTGACGATCACGCAGTATCTCCGTCCGACCCCTCGACACCTCCCCGTCGCGCGGTGGGTGAAGCCCGACGAGTTCGTCGCGTTCAAGGCGGAAGCGGAGCGCATCGGCTTTCTCGGGGTCCTCGCCGGACCGCTCGTTCGCTCGTCCTATCGTGCGGGCCGCCTCTGGGCGCAGTCGATGACGTCGAAGGGCAGAGCCATTCCCGCTCACCTCGCCCACATCGCGGATGGAGCAGAGTTCGCCCAGGCCGTGTGAGCGTGCCGCGCTCAGTCGGCGCTGGTCACCGACTGGATCTCACCCTCACCGTTGAGGTTGACGAGCAGCACTTCGTCGGTCGCGTCACGGTCGAGCGCGTACTCGAGGACGGCGAACGGGTCTGAGCCTCCGTGCTCGTCGGCGAGAATCGTCATGCTCACCAACTGCAAGGACCGGATGACGTCGACGTGCACGTCGCCGGAGATGTCGACGAGGAGGTCGTCGATGGTCTCGCCGAACTGTTCCTGCTGCTGCAGGATGTACTCGGTCACCTCGCTGGTACGGTCGTCGAGCTCGGACACCATGGCGTTGCGCGCCCGCAGATCGAGCTGCTCGATCCCTGAGATCATCGAGGCCGCCACGTCCAGCGCCGCGGGCGACACGTCGTCCTGATCCGGTGCAGTCAGATCGACGGTCACGTTCTGGTCGCCGAAGTCGACCACTTCGCTCCAGAAGATCGATCCATCCGGACCGGACTCCAGCAGCCCGAAGAAGTCGTGCTCGATCGCCATGGACCTATGCAATCACCCTCGTGCGCTCTGCGCGAGTCCGCACTCGGGTCTCACACCGTTCGTCGGTGTCATTCCACCAACGACGCCGCGAAGACGTGGGGCGTGAATCCGGTGAGATCACCGATTCCTTCGCCTTGCCCCAGAAGCTTCACGGGGATGCCTGTGCGTTCCTGCACCGCCAGCACGAACCCGCCCCTGGCCGAACCGTCGAGCTTCGTCAAGACGAGACCCGTCACGCCTGCGTGCTGAAGGAAGGCCTCGGCCTGGAGAAGCCCGTTCTGTCCGGTGGTCGCATCGAGCACCAGGAGCACCTCGCTGATCGGAGCGAGCTTCTCGATCACTCGGCGGACCTTGGTGAGCTCGTCCATCAGGCCACCCTTGGTGTGCAGGCGGCCCGCCGTGTCGACCAGCACGATCTCGGTGCCGGTGCGGGTCGCGAACTCGATCGTCTGGTAGGCGACCGATGCAGGGTCCTGACCCTCGTGCTGCGGACGAACGATCTGCGCCCCACCGCGCTCGGCCCACGTGGCGAGCTGATCGACGGCGGCCGCACGGAAGGTGTCGGCAGCACCGACCACCACCGACCGCCCGAAGCGCTGCAGGTAGTGGGCGAACTTGCCGATCGTGGTGGTTTTGCCCACCCCGTTGACCCCCACCACCAGCACGACCGCCGGTCGCTCGGTCAGGTGCAGCGTGGAGTCGAACTTCGAGAAGTGTTCCTCGAGGGTCTCCCTGAGCATGCGCTGCAGGTCGCGCGGGTCGGTCGTTCGGTAGCGGTCGACCTTCGCGCGCAACTCGTCGATCAGCCGCTCAGTGATGTCGGGGCCGAAGTCGGCGGTCAGCAGCGCGGTCTCGAGGTCCTCCCAGGTCGTCTCGTCGATCGTGGGCTTGACGAACATGCCGCGCAGCGCGCGACCGAGGGACCAGGAGTTCTCCGCCATGCATCCAGCCTAAGAGGTCGGTCAGGCTGACGCTCGTTCGCGCACGCGCTGGCCGACGACCGCAGAGACACCGTCCTGGCGCATCGACACGCCGTAGAGAGCGTCCGCGATCTCCATCGTGCGCTTCTGGTGGGTGATGACGATCAGCTGACTCGAGGCGCGTAGCTGCTCGAACACTCCCAGCAGGCGCCCCAAGTTGGCGTCGTCGAGGGCGGCTTCGACCTCATCGAGGATGTAGAACGGGCTCGGGCGAGCCTTGAAGATCGCGGTGAGCAAGGCCACCGCGGCGAGCGATCGTTCTCCGCCCGACAGGAGCGAGAGCCGCTCGATCTTCTTGCCGACCGGTCGCACTGACACATCGATGCCCGTGGTCAACGGGTTCTCGGGGTCCGTCAGCGAGATGCTTCCCGAACCGCCCGGGAAGAGAATCGGAAACACCTCTCCGAAGGCCGTACGGGTGTCCTCGAACGCAGCGAGGAAGATCGTCTGCATCCGCTCGTCGAGTTCCTCGATGATGGTGAGCAGGTCCGCCCGCGTCTGCGACAGATCGGCCAACTGCTCGGTAAGGAATGCGTGCCGCTGCTCGAGCGCGGCGAACTCCTCCAGCGCGAGCGGATTGACCCGCCCCAGCTGCGACAGCTTGCGTTCGGCATCCTGGAGGCGCCGCTTCTGAGTCGCGCGATCGAACGGAGTGCTCTCGCCGTCGCCGCCGTCCGGGTTGGGAACCGGTTGATCCGGGCCATATTCCGAAACGAGAATGTTCTCGTCGAGGCTCAACTCGCTGCTCACCCGCTCCAGCAAGGAGGTGACATGAAGCCGCTTCTCATGCATCTGGAGTTCGAGTCCGTGCACGCTCTCGGTCAGTCGACCCAACCGTTCCCGAACGGCCGAATCCTGTGCCCGGAGCTCGGTGAGCTCGGCCGTCACCGCGCTTCGCTCCTGTTCCGCCATGTGCAACTCCACGCGGGCCCGGGCGACGGAACGGTCCACGGACTCCAGCACCGCCGGAAGTTGCGCCGCGACCTCGGAAGCGAGCTCGCGCTGCGCCCGTCGCAGGACCGCGCGACGGGCCGCCTCCTCGGCGGCCGCACGCTCGCTCTCACGCTGGCGTTCCAGCTGCGCCACCCGCGCTTCACCGGCCCGCACTCGCTCCTTGAGCGTCTCGACGTCGAGCCGCGCGCGCATCTCACGGTCGCGAGCCGTTTCGAGATCGCTCAGGAGCTCGTCGCGCGAGGAGGCATCGAGGATCGGGCGCGGCGCGGCGTGGGCTGCCTCCAGCGCCTCATCCGCAACCCGAGCAGCAGCCTCGGCGTCGGCAACGGCTGATTGCGCCTGCGCGAGGCCCGCCTCCAGACGCTCACACTCGGCCACGGCCGCCTCCTGCCGCACGGTCGCCCGGTTCACCTGCTCGGTGTGAGCGGCAAGAGCGGCGTCGTGTTCGCGCAGCGTCCGCAGGGTGTCCTTCGTGCGCTGCCGCGCCTCGTCCCATGTGTGCTGCGCGTCGGAGAGGGCTTCGCGGAGCGAATCGGCGACGACCGTGATCTCGCTGAGGCGGTCGTTTGCCGCATCCCGTTCCGCGGCCAACTCCAGGCGCGATCTTCCCGACCCCGACCCGGCGCGAAGCGTGTGCGCAGCCACCACCTCTCCCCCGCGGGTGATCAATGTCACCTTCGCGGCGAGGGTCGGCGACAGCGAGGCGCGCACGTGCGCTGCCTCATCGAGGTCGCTCACCACGAACACGTTGCGCAGAAGCGCCGAGATGCCCGCAGGCGCGGTGACGAGTTCGGTCGCGGCGACGGCACCGGACACGCCCGGCGTGGCACCGTCTGCGTCGAGGCGAACATCGGCGATCGCCACGTCCACAGCCCCCCAGTCCGCGTCCGCCGCCGTGCGAGCGACCCGTAGCGCGGAATCCAGATCGGAAACCAGCACCCCCTCGGCGAGCGTGCCGAGGGCGGAGGCGATCGCCACTTCGAACCCGGGCCGGACCTTGACGGCGTCTCCGACCAGACCCACGATGCCGTCGCCGCCCTGCGCGATGAGGGCCGCGGCAGCGTTTCGCACATCCAGCGCACGGCTCAGAGCGGCCGACTGTGCCGTGAGCGACTCGACTTCACGCTCGGAGGCGTGGAGGCGCTCCCGGATACCGGTCACGTGCTGTTCGGCATCGGCAGCATCGCGCTGGGCTCGTTCATACGCGGCGGCATACTCCGCCGCCGACCCTTCGGGCACCAGGTCGGGGTCTACGCCGGCGAGGGCCTGTTCCGCATCCGTCCGCCGCTGAAGCGCCGCGTCGAGCGCACGCTGCTGCCGCTCCACCGCCGCGCGCACAGCTTCCAGCCGCGAGCGCGCCGCCTCGGCTGATCCGCGCAGTGCCGTGAGCCGCATGTCGTGCTCCGAGACCAGAGCGCTCTGGGCGGCGATGTCGGCGTCGAGAGCGTCCAACTCGGCACGTGCTCGGATGACGTCACGTCCCGCTGCCGCCGCATCGTCCTGCGCAGCACCGAGGCCTGAGGCGATCTCCTCGATCTCGGCTCTGGCTTCGTCGATGCTGGCCTGGCTGACCGTCGCCACCTCGAGGGCGAGTCGACCATCATCCTCCAGGAGAGCCAGGCGCTGACCGGCCAGCGAGTGGAGACCCCGCAGTCGCTCCTGCACCTGCTCGAGCGCGAACGTCGTCGCGCGGGCTGCGTCCACGGCCTGCGATCTCTGCTGCGCCTCGAGCGATTCGAGGCGCAGTTTGACCTGCTCCGCCTCGTCTTGCAGCACGAGGCGCTCCGCGTGGCGTTCCTGCTCCGAGCGCGCGTGGTCTGCGAGCTGCGTTCGCAAGCCGACCAGTTCGTCGGCGTACAGGCGTGCCTTCGCATCTCGGACGACGGCGGCTATCGTCGCCGCCTCGCGTGCGATCTCCGCCTGCTTTCCGAGCGGTTTGAGTTGCCGACGAAGTTCGCCCGCAAGGTCGCTGAGACGGGTGAGGTTGGTCTCCATCGCCTCCAGCTTGCGGAGGGTCTTCTCCTTGCGCCTGCGATGCTTCAGGATGCCCGCAGCCTCTTCGATGAAACCACGGCGATCTTCCGGAGTCGCCTGGAGCACCGTGTCGAGACGCCCCTGTCCGATGATCACGTGCATCTCACGACCGAGGCCGGAGTCGCTCAGGAGTTCCTGGACATCCAGCAGGCGACAGTTCTCCCCGTTGATCGCATACTCACTCGTGCCGTTGCGGAACAGCGTCCTGCTGATCGTTACTTCGCTGTACTCGATGGGAAGGGCTCCATCGGCGTTGTCGATCGTGAGTTGCACCTCCGCGCGCCCCAGGGGTCCCCGCGTGGCCGTGCCGGCGAAGATGACGTCCTCCATCTTGCCGCCACGGAGAGTCTTCGCCCCCTGCTCGCCCATCACCCAGGCAAGCGCATCGACGACGTTCGACTTCCCCGATCCGTTGGGTCCGACGATGCAGGTGACGCCCGGCTCGAGGGCGAACGTCGTGGGTTGAGCGAACGACTTGAATCCCTTGAGCGTCACGCTCTTCAGGTGCATGTGTCGTTCCTCCGGGGCCGGGTCGTGTGCTCCACCGTATCGGACGGTGCTTCCGGTCCTCGGCAATGGCGACACGCCGTTCGGCGCGTCGGTTCTTGACGGGAGGACGATTCAGCCGCTATCGTCACTCTTCGCGTCTGAAGTCGAGAAAGGAGGTCCCGAAATGATGCACATGAACAACACCACTGGAGCATTCGCTCCTCGTATCGCGTGCGGCGGGACCGTCTCCTTCGACGCCGGATTGATCGCTTTCATCCCCGCGTTCATCTGACCTCCGCCGGGGACGAGTCTGCCCACTCCGGGCCGAAGACCGTCTTCCGCTAGCGATCCTCTGATCCCTGGCTCGACCGGCCACATCCCTGCGTGCTGCGGCACGACATCCGCCGACCTCTCGGCACCTTCCACCCTCTTGCTCGAAAGAAGAACATCATGAGTACACTCACTGCGCCGCAGCGCCGGGATCGTCCCGACCATACGTCTGCACGCTCCACCGTCGCGACCGCTTCGCTCACACTGGATCCGAGCGCGCTGCGTGCCCGCGCCGCGCGGTCGACCCTCGCAGATCGCGTCGCGCTACGCATCGCGCTCGCACTGGTGCTGTGGAGCACCCGTCCTCGCCGTGCTCCGCTCTCTCCGCTCCAGCGCCTCGCCGTTCGCGAACGCGAGCTGCGCGAACGGTCCTGGCAGCAGCGGCACCTTCGCCTTCCGGCGATCTGACCCCGGTGCCGGTGTCTCCTCACTGCAGGAGGCACCGGCACCCACCTCCACTTCCCCCGAGAAGGAACGAGAAAATGACCAGCACCATCCCGGGCGTGGATTTCCGCCCGCTCACCATTCCCGCAGACATTACCGCTGAGGACGCCGCGGACTTCGTCGAGATGACCCGCGTGCGCAACGCCGTGTACGCGGAGATCGGCGGGAACGACGACGATTCGCTCACCGCCGCGGAGCTCCTGCCGCACTACCAGCCCGACCCCGATGAGACGCGCTACATCTGGGCCGTCATCGCGGACGGTGCTTTCGTCGGTCGGGTCGGGGTCGACATCCCGCGCGAGGACGGCTCCCGGGCCGCCTACTGGCTCATCGAACTGCTCGCATCGCACCACGGACGCGCCATCGGCACCGCCGCGTATGCGCTCGTGGAGAGAACGGCACGAGCGCACCGTGCTGCAGTCGTGGGCACAGCACGCACAGACCGGAGGTGAACGTCTGGAGGCTCCAACCGGGTTCGGCAGCATCCCGCGAGATCGGGCCGCTCGCTTCTACCTGTCCAACGGATACAGCCTCGAGCAGATCGAGCGCCGAAGCGAGTTGGACGTGCGAGCGTCTGCAGCCACCGTCGACCGACTTCTGGTCGAAGCCGAGTCGGCAGCGGCTGGCTACCGGGTCCTGCAGTGGCTTGCTCCGACTCCCCCGGAGCATGTCGACGGCTACGCGTGGATGAAGTCGCGGATGTCGACCGACGCTCCTGCGGCCGGACTCGAGTTCGATGAGGAGACGTGGGACGCGGAGCGGATCGCTCGTCACGACCGTCGATGGATCGACGGCGGCATGACAGCGTTGGTCACCACGGCTCAGCACATCGAGTCCGGACGGCTCGTGGCGTTCAACGAACTGGTCGTCGGCGGCGACCGGTCGGGTCCGACCCACCAGGAGGACACGCTCGTGCTCACCGAGCATCGCGGACACAAGCTCGGTCAGCTCGTGAAATGTGCGGGCCTCACCCGGTGGCGGGAGATCGCGCCCGCATCCGAGAAGGTGATCACCTACAACGCCGAGGAAAACCGTCCGATGCTCGACATCAACGAGGCCATCGGCTTTCGGCCCGCTGGCTACGAAGGTGCCTGGAAGAAGGTCATCGCCTGACGATTCGACGGGTCGTCCGGTGTGTCAGCGGCGCATCCGCTGACACACCGGACAGAAGTGGCTCGAGCGGTTCGTGAACGCGACCCGCACGATGGCTCGGCCGCACCGGGGGCACGCAAGCCCCGTCCGACCGTATGCACTCAGCGAGTGCGCGAAGTAGCCGGCCTGGCCGTTCACGTTCACGTACTGCGCATCGAAACTGGTGCCCCCCTCGGCCAGGGCACGATGGAGTACGCCACGGACGTCGCCGAGCAGCCGCGTCACCGCCCGGACGGACAGCCGGTCGGACGGTGTCTCGGGGTGCACTCGCGCGCCCCAGAGGGCCTCATCCGCGTAGATGTTCCCGATGCCGCTGACCACGGTCTGATCCAGGAGCACCCGCTTGATCGCTGATCGGCGTCGCCGCACCTCGAGGGTGAACGCCGCGTCGACGAAAGCGTCGTCGAGCGGATCACGTGCGATGTGCGCTACCTGCGAGGGAACGGAGGACGCCTCGGTGCCCCACCCGCCGGCCCGGCCATCGAGCGTGGCGACGAGGCTGTCCACGGCCAGCGACCCGAAGGTCCGTTGATCCGCGAAGACCACCGCCACCTCTCCGTGCATCGGGTGATCGATGACGAGACGGACACGTTCATGACGCTCCCGGGGAGCGTCCACCTCGCGCAGGAGCAGCTGTCCGCTCATACCCAGGTGCGCGATCAGTGCCTGCTCGGGCGTCGCATCGCCCGCGAGCGGCATCCAGAGGAACTTCCCGCGGCGCGCCACCGACACCACTCGACGGTCGCGCAACAACGCCTCGAACGAATCCGTGTCGCCGACATGACGGGTCAGCGCCCTGCGATCGACGACGTCCACGCCTCTGATCACCGCGTCGCTCATGGCGGGCAACAGTCCGAGGCGTACGACCTCCACTTCGGGCAGTTCAGGCATCGTGAGCGTCACACACGCGCGGACAGCTCCCGCCACACCGCCAGGGCACCGGCCATCTCCGCCTGCTTCTTGCTGGAGCCCTGCCCCGTCAGCACCACCTCGCCTACCGACACGGTCGCGGTGAACCTCCGGTGATGGTCCGGACCCTCCGCCGTGACGGTGTACACCGGCGGCGACAGACTCATCCGCGCCGCGAGCTCCTGCAGACTCGTCTTGGGGTCCATCGCGGCGCCGTAGCGCGCGGGATCGGTCATGAGCGGCGTGAGAAGCCGCAGCACCAGGGACGTCGCCGCTTCGGGGCCAGCGGAGAGGAAGGTCGCACCGAAGACGGCTTCCATCGTATCGGCGAGGATCGAATCCTTGTCGCGACCGCCGGTCTGATCCTCCCCTCGTCCGAGCCGGAGGTGATCGCCGAGTCCGATGCTGCGCGCGACCTCAGCCAGCGCCACGGTCGAGACCACACTGGCGCGCCGCTTGGCGAGAGACCCCTCGTCGAGGTCCGGATGCCGCGTGAACAGATGGACGGTCACCGCTTGCCCGAGGATGGAGTCGCCGAGGAACTCCAGGCGCTCGTTGTGCGGGACGCCGCCGTTCTCATATGCGAACGAACGGTGAGTCAGCGCAAGCGACAGAAGCTCGGGGTCGATCTCGACCCCGAGCTTGTCGCTGAGCACAGCGTGCTCGACTGTAACGTCCGTCACGACGTCGCCGTCGTTCAGATGTCTGCGACCTTGCGGCCCTTGTACTCCAGGAACAGCTCGGTGCCCTGCGAGTCGGTGACGACCTTCGCCTGGTGCGGACGGCTGTAGACGACCTTGCCGTTCTCGACCGTCTTGACGAGCGTGGGGGCCTCGGCCTTCCACTGCGCGCGACGCGAACGAGTGTTGGAGCGGGACACCTTCCGCTTCGGGGGGTTACCTGCCATGGCTAACTCTTCTCTGTATCACCGGCGTCAGGGCGTGAAGCCTCGGCACCGTGGTCTGGGGTGAGGGCCTTCAGCGCGGCCCAGCGCTCGTCGATCGACTCCTCCGGCTCCGCTGGCTCTGTCAGCTTCGAGCCCGTGTGCGGATCGAGTCCGGGGCAATCCGGCTGACACACCGGTTGGAAGGGAAGCGACAGGACGATCGAATCCCTGACAGGAGTTTCAAGATCCACGTGGTCGTCTTGAACCTCGAAGTCGTTCGCTTCGTCTTCAGAATACCCGAAGAGTTCCTGAAACTCGACTTGGAGCGGCTCGGCGATGTCCGTGAGGCACCTCCCGCACTCGCCCGAGTACTGCGTGTCGATGACTGCGGAGACGAGAATGCCCTCGTGGACCGACTCCAGGCGGACCTCCACGTCCAGTGCGGTGCCCTTCGTGACCGCGACCAGACCCTCGCCCCACGTCGCAGGTGCGGTCACGTGGAGGGTGTGCTCCCGCATCTCTCCCGCACGGTGGAGGATATCGCGAACGGGAAGCGAGAACGGGCCGGTGACGTGCTTGCGTGACATGACGTACCTCCTCAGAACTTTCCCGCGCCGGTGTCGAGGAACCGCGCAACCGGCGGCGGGACGAAAGCAGAGACGTCGCCGCCGAGCGACGCCACCTGTCGGACGAGAGAACTGGAGACCATTGCGTGAGCGGGATCCGGCAGAAGGAACACCGTCTCGACGTGTGCAAGGTGGCGGTTGACGATCGCCATCGGAGTCTCGTACGCGACGTCGACCTGCGAACGTATCCCCTTGACCAGTACTCCCGCATCGACATCGTTCGCATAGTCGACGAGGAGCCCGACGCTCCACGATGCCACGATGATGTCGCCCTCGATGCCGGCGTCGGCGACGGACTGCTCCAGCAATGAGAGCCGCTGAGCGATCGGAAGCATCGCTTCCTTGCCGGGATTGTGCACCACGAGAACGTGTAGCTGGTCGTAGAGGGAGGCTGCTCGGCGGATGACATCGAGATGGCCGAACGTCGGCGGGTCGAACGATCCCGGGACGACCGCAATGCGGTTGTTCATGGTCTACAGCCTATCGTCCGCGGTGGCGATCAGTTCTTTGCCAGGGCAGCCCTCTCCTGCTGGCCCACGCGCCGTTCGATCGCCGCCGCGAGCCCGGGGTGTCGTACCAGCGCCGGGTCATCCTCGAGCAGGATCTCGGCCGCGCGCCTGGCCTGAACGATCATGTCGGCGTCCGTGACGACGCGCAGCAGCTTGAGCGAAGAACGGACTCCCGACTGCGCGTCGCCCAGGACATCACCTTCGCCCCGCAGCTCGAGATCGATCTCGGCGAGTTCGAAACCGTCGGACGTGGCCGCCACAGCCTCGACCCGTCGACGAGAGAGGGTGCCCGGTGAGGCTTCCGTCACGAGGAGGCACAGCCCCGGAACCGAGCCCCGACCGACGCGACCGCGGAGCTGATGGAGCTGCGAGACTCCGAACCGATCGGCCTCGAGGATCACCATCGTCGACGCGTTCGGCACATCCACCCCGACTTCGACAACCGTCGTGGCCACCAACACGTCGATCTCGCCCCGGGCGAAAGACTGCATCACGTCGTCTTTGACGTCTGCGGGCAGCTTTCCGTGCAGGATCTCGACACGGAGCCCTTCGTAGGCGGGATCTCGAGCGAGCATCTCGGCGACCTGCACGACCCCCCACCGCGTGCGTTCGGGCTCTGCCGCGGCTGCGGCCGCGGCGCCGTCGGCGACCCCCGGATCATCCTTGGCCGTGGCGTCGATCGCCGCGCACACCACGAACGCCTGGCGCCCGAGCGCGACCTCTTCGACGACGCGCTGCCACACGCGGGCAAACCAGCCCGGCTTCTCGGCGACGGGTGCCACGAACGTCGAGATTCCCGCGCGGCCGCGCGGCAAGGTCCGGATGGTGGACACGTCGAGGTCGCCGAAGACCGTCATCGCCACCGTTCGCGGGATGGGCGTGGCGGTGAGCACGAGGACGTGGGGACTACTGCCCTTCGCGCGCAGCGTCTCGCGCTGCTCGACGCCGAAGCGGTGCTGCTCGTCCACGACGACCAGGCCCAGGTCGGCGAACGTCGTCGACGAGCTGAGCAGGGCATGCGTGCCGACGACGATCCGCGCCTGGCCGGACGCGACTCGGAGAGCAGCCTTGCGGCGCTCGGCCGCGGAGAGCTGACCGGTCAGGAGTGTCGGCATCAGCTCGGGCGCGAGACGGGGACCGAGCATGCGCGCGATGGACCGGAGGTGCTGCGACGCGAGCACTTCCGTCGGTGCGATCAGCGCCGACTGCCCCCCGGACTGTGCCACCTGGAGCATCGCGCGCAACGCCACCAGCGTCTTTCCGGAACCGACTTCACCCTGGACCAGACGGTTCATCGGCCAAGCCGCCTGGAGATCGGCGGAGATGCGGTCACCGACGTCGTGCTGATCGTCGGTGCGCTCGAACGGAAGGTCGGCGTCGAAGCGGTCGAGGATATCTCCGGCGGGCCGCGGGACCGCCGCCATCGCCCGCACGAACTGGCGCTGTTGGAGAAGCGCGGCCTGCAGCACGAAGGCCTCGTGCATACGCAACGTCTCTCTGGCCCGCTCGACCTGATCGGGCGACTCCGGAAGATGAATGCCGAGCAGCGCCTCGTACGCGCCGAGGAGGCCGTGGACACGGCGGAGATCGTCCGGAAGCGGATCGGGAACGTCACCGACGCGGTGGATCACCTCGGCGACCGCTCGGTGGATCTGCCAGCTCGTCACGGTGCTGGTGGCCGGATAGATGGGGATGGGACGATTCTGGCGCTCCCGCGCACTCTGCCGGGCCTGGTCCTCATCGTCGAACAACTCGTAATCGGGATGTGCGAACTGCTTCTGTCCCTTGAACTCCCCCACCTTCCCCGAGAAGATCCCCTGCCGACCGACGCGGAGCTCACTCTGACGCCACGTCTGACCGAAGAAGGTGAGATTGATGGTCCCCTTGCCGTCGCTGATGACCACCTCCAGCAGTGACCCCTTCCTCCCCCGCATCTGTCGCGACGAGACGGACTTCACCTCGGCGACGATCGTGACCTGCTCGCCCACCGGAAGCGTCGACATCGGTGTCAGCTCCCCGCGGAGGGCATAGCGGCGCGGATAGTGGTCGAGGAGCTCGCCGACGGTGACCAACCCGAAGGACTTGCCCAACGCGGTGGAGATGCGCGAACCGAGCACGGCGTCGAGGCGGGTGGACAACGTGACCGGTGGCATGGATCGAGTCTAGGGACGGGGACCGACGGCCGACGTGCGGTGTTCACAGTGCCTAAGGTGGACGAATGGTCCGCCGCACCCTCGCCCGCCTCTACTGGACGCTCAGCAGATGGCGCCTGCGCACCGAGACCATCCCTGCGCAGCCGACAGTCCTCATCGGCGCCCCGCATACGTCGAACTGGGACTTCGTGTTGATGCTCGCGATCGCGTGGCGCCTCGGCATCCCGATCCGATGGTTGGGCAAGGCATCGTTGTTCGCCGGCTGGCGCGAACCCGCCATGCGCCGCCTCGGCGGCATCCCGGTCGATCGCACCGATGCCGCGCGCGTGGTCGCGGAGGTGGTCGCCCGCATCCACGGCGGCGAGGTCTTCGGCCTGGTGGTGACGCCGGATGGAACGCGCGGATCGAATGCTCATTGGAAGAGCGGCTTCTATCGCATCGCCCGCGAGACGGGAATGCCGGTCACCCTCGGGTACGTCGACAGGACGACGATGACGGCGGGGCTCGGGCCGACGTTCATGCTGAGCGGCGACGTCGGGGCGGACATGGACCGCATCCGCACGTTCTACGCCGACAAGGCCGGACTTCGACCCTCGCTCCGCACCGAACCGCGGCTGCGCTCCGAAGATCAGCGCTCCGAGGACCACGGCGGCCAGCACGGCGAAGGCAGCGTGAACGAGTGACCCGCATCATCGCCGGCCTGGCCGGATCCCTCCCGCTGGTCGTGCCCGACGCGGGCACCCGGCCCACGAGCGATCGCGTGCGCGAGTCGGTGTTCGGCGCGCTCGAGTCGGCGCATCCTCTCGAGGGAATCCGCGTGGTGGATCTCTACGCCGGGTCGGGCGCACTCGGACTCGAAGCCGTCAGCCGCGGCGCCTCGTCCCTCGACCTCGTGGAGCGATCCCCCCGTGCGGCCGCTGTCGTGGCACGCAACGTCCGCACGGTGACGCGCGCGGCACCCGGCGCGTCGATGCGCGTTCATCGGTCCTCGGCGGACGCGTATCTCCGCAGCCGGCCTGGACCATTCGATCTGGCCTTCGTCGACCCGCCGTACGACCTCGCCGACGACGACCTCACGCTCACGCTGAGCCACCTCACACCCTGCCTGGCCGATGCCGCCCTCGTGATCGTGGAGCGCGCAGCTCGTTCGCCCGAGCCCCGCGCCCCCGGACTCGCCCTCGAGCGGGCCAAGCGCTACGGCGACACACACATGTGGTGGCTGCGCGCAGAGTGAGTTCGCGGTCCGTCAGGACGGAGGGCGAAGGTCACCCTCGTCCGGCATCCCAATCGCGCTGCGGATCCCAGCCGGCACGCCCGTGCGGGGTCGCACCGTCGACGGTCACCGCGTCCGCGCCGCGGGCGCGGACGCGTCCGATGACACGGAATCCGGGTGGCACGGCTGCATGCGGCGGAAAGACCGCCAGGAGAGAATGGTCCTCGCCGCCGTGGAGCTCATCGTCGTCGAACGCGCCGCTGAGGTCGATGGTGACCTTCGACGCGTCCGCCATCCGACGTGCGTCCAGGAGCAGCCCGTCCGAGACGTCCATGAGGGCGACCGCCCCGGCTTGCGCCGCCACCGGCCCCTGATCGATCGGGGGATACGGGCGCAGCTGAGCGAACACGTACTCACACTCGCGCGAATCGAGGAGCGCGGCATCGACCGCCACCGGCGTGCCCTCGGAGTCTCGGAAGCGATCGAACAGTATCCGCAAGCCCCGCGCAGCGTGACCCAGCGGTCCACAGATCGCCACCGTGTCGCCTTCGCGCGCGCCGCTGCGGAGGACCGGTGACCGTCCCTCGAGCACGCCGAGGGCAGTGACGGCGATCGTGAGGGTGTCCGATGCCGTGAGGTCGCCGCCTTCGACGGCGCATCCGGGCGCAAGCGACTCACAGGCGGACCGGAGGCCCCGGGCCAGCTGCCGCACGAAGTCGACCTCGGTCTGCGGCGGGAGAGCAAGAGCCACCAGGAGTGCTGTGGGACGAGCGCCCATCGCGGCGATGTCGGCCAGGTTCACGGCTGCAGATTTCGCGCCGAGATCGAAACCGGTCGACCACGCCAGCCGGAAGTCGGGGCCGTGCACCAGCGTGTCGGTGCTCACCACGACCGATCCGTCGGCAACGGACAGGACCGCGGCATCGTCACCCGGTCCCACAACCGCTGCGGACGCCCTCCCCAGCTCGTCCAGGATGAGCGCCAGCAGAGCGCTCTCGGAGACATCGGCGACCGTGGTCGCGTGGGGTGAGCGCATGCCTCCACGGTAGCCTGGAGAGGTGACCTCGCTCGCCTCTCCCCGTCGACTCGGAGCGGTTACGGGCGGCACGCTGCTCGCCATCGCCCTGCTGTCGGGATGCGCGACGACCGTGTCGATGCAGGCTGCTCCCGATGCAGGCTCCCCCGCGTGCGCGGACGTGATCGTGCGTCTACCCGACAGCGTCGGAGGTCAGACCCGGCACTGGACCGATGCGCAGGGCACCGCCGCGTGGGACTCGGTGCTCCTCACGTGCGGTGTCGAGGTCCCGGGCCCGACCACGTTGGTGTGTCAGTCGGTCGACGGCGTCGACTGGATCCAGGATGCCAGTGAGGCCCCGAACTACCGATTCACCACCTATGGTCGTGACCCCGCCGTAGAGGTCTACCTCGACTACGAGGTGGTCAGCGCCCGGGCCGTGCTCGGATCGCTGTCGGGAGCCGTCGGCACCCTGCCGCAGACCGGCGACCGCTGCACCGTACGCCCCTCCGACTGACGCCTCAGCATTCCGGGCGACCAGAGGTCATCGGATGCGGGCGAGATCGATCAGCTCGGTGATCAGCGCGTCGTAGGGCAGTCCCGACGCGATCCAGCACTTCGGGAACATCGAGATCGGAGTGAACCCCGGCATCGTGTTGACCTCGTTGACGAAGAACTCGGTCCCCGTGAAGAAGAAATCGACACGTGCGAGTCCCTCTCCGCCGACCGCCTCGAACGCGCGTGCCGCGATGCGCTGCATCTCGGCGAGCTCACCGTCCTGGAGTTCGGCTGGGCACACCAGGTCGATTCCTGGCGCATCGAGGTACTTCGCTTCGAAGTCGTAGAAGTCGCGGCCACGGATCACGATCTCGCCCGCCACGCTGACGCGCGCCGATCCGCCATCGCGTGCCTGCAGGACGCCGCACTCCACTTCCCGACCGGACACGGCCTGTTCGACGAGGACGGTGCCGTCTTCGGCGAAGGCCACCTCCAGCGCCGCGTCCAGCTCGCTCCACTGCGACACCTTCGAGACCCCGACACTCGATCCCGCACGCGCCGGCTTCACGAACACCGGCGATCCGAGGGCGCGGATTCGCCGCTCCCACAGTTCCCGGTCGCGGTCGAGGGCTGCGCGCGTGATCGTCACCCACGGCACGACGGGCACGCCCGCCGACTTCAGGATGCTCTTGGTGGTGTGTTTGTCCATGCCGATCGCGGACATCAGCAGGCCGGCGCCGACATAGGGCAGCCCGAGGAGTTCCAAGAATCCCTGCACGGTGCCGTCCTCGCCGAATCGCCCGTGGAGGATGGGGAACACGACATCGACGTCACCGAGCGACTCTCGCGCGCCATCGGCGCGGACGACGGTCAGCTCCCGGCTCAGCGTCGAATCGGGCCACACGATGCGCGTGCCGTTGTCGACCACTTCCGGCAGTCGCTCGGGGGTCAGGGCGAATTTGTCGGGGTCGTCGTCCTCGAGGACGAAGGCGCCATCGCGCGTGACGCCGACGGGGATCACGCGGAACCGCTCGCGATCAATCGCGCGTAGGACGCCGCCCGCCGTAGCGGAGCTGATCGAGTGCTCGCTCGAGCGTCCGCCAAAGAGCACCGCCACTGCCCGCTTGTCCATCCTGCGTCCTCTCACCCTTCGGAGTGTCGTCATCGGTCGTCAGATGCGGCGCGATGTCGCGCGGGTTCATCGTTCCGTCGAGGACCATCTTGACCTGCTCGACGATGGGCATCTGGACACCCGCCTCGCGCGCCAGCTGCAGCACCGGACCGACCGACGCGAGCCCTTCCGCCGTCTGGTTCATCTGCTTGACCACATCTTGGAAGCTGTAGCCCTGGCCGAGCAGCCGTCCCGCGGTGTTGTTGCGGCTGAGCGGCGATTGGCAGGTCGCGATCAGGTCGCCGAGGCCCGCCAGACCCTGCAGAGTTTCGGGCTGCGCCCCCTGCGCGACGGCGAAATCGGTCATCTCGACCAGTCCTCGTGTGATGATCGACGCCTTCGTGTTCTCGCCGTAGCCGACGCCGTCGACGATCCCGATCGCGACCGCGATGAGGTTCTTCAACACCCCACCGAACTCGGTCCCCACGACATCCGTGTTCACGAACGTACGGAAGTAGGAGTTTCGCGCCAGCCTGGCCACAGCCTCTGCCGTTTCCTGGCTCGACGAAGAGATGACGGCCGCGGTCGGCTGCTCACGCGCGATCTCCAGCGCGAGATTCGGACCCGACGCCACCGCGATACGCGCAGGGTCGCAATGGAGCTCCTGCTCGATCACCTGACTCATCCGCAGCCCCGACCGCTTCTCCACGCCCTTCATGAGCGAGACGACAGGAGCCTCGGTGTGCGCGAGCAGCGGCCGAACCGCCTTGAGATTCTGACGCAGCGCCTGGCTCGAGATGGCGAGGTAGACCTGGCTTGCGCCATCGAGCGCTTCGGACAGATGAGGGGTCGCCGACATGGACCGTGGCAGATTCACACCCGGGAGGTATTCGCTGTTGCGATGCCCCTCCTGGATCTCCTGGGCGAGCTCGGCACGACGCGCCCACATCACGACATGGGCTCCGCCATCGGCGAGCACCTTGCCGAAGGTCGTGCCCCAGCTGCCGGCTCCGATAACAGCGACGCGGGGACGGGGTGACTCAGTTCTCCGACTCAAGGCGACCGATCTCTTTCTGCCCGTGCGCCGACGGATTCCAGCGCTCGGGCGGGGGCGTCTGATCACGGAGCGTTCCCAGCAGGCGAGCGATGTCCGCCATCACGGCGTCGGTGGCTCCCACCAGCGCGGCCTGCGTGGGCGCGCCCCGGTACGCGTCCAGATCAACGGCGGGTCCGAGCGCGACCTGCACCCGGCGCCGCGGCGGAAAGACGCGGAGCTTTCCGTAGCGGGGAAGGATCTGCTGCACGCCCCATGTCGCCGCGGGGATCACCGGCAAACCGCCGGCGAGGGCCAACCGGACGGCGCCGGTCTTGCCGCGCATCGGCCACATGTCGGGATCGCGGGTGAGCGAGCCCTCGGGATACACGATCACCCCGCGTCCCTCGGCCGCCAACTGCTGGGCTTGTTCGATGGTCTGCTTCGCCGCCGCGGCGGTCGCTGCGCGGGCGACCGGGATCATTCCCGTCGCCCGGAGCAACCCGCCCAGCACCGGAACCCGAAAGAGGCTCTCCTTGGCCATGAACCGCGGCGCACGCCCCAGCCGCCAGGTGGCGACGGCGACGATCAGCGGGTCGAACTCACTGTAGTGATTGGGGGCCAGGACGTACGCGCCCTCGCGAGGCAGATTCTCACCGCCGGTGATTTCGATCTTCGCGAACCAGCCGACAGCGGGAACGACGATCGCCGCGGCCGGCCAGAACATGCTCGGGCGCGTCTTCTCCCGGGATGCGCGACGGCGCGAAGGCACGGCGCTCAGCCGATCACCGTGAAGTCGGCCCCGAGGGCGGAGAGCTTGTCGAACAGCTTTTCGTATCCTCGACGGATGATGTCGACGTTGCGCACCGTCGACTCACCCTCGGCCGCGAGAGCGGCGATGACGTAGCTGTACCCACCGCGCAGATCCGGTACGACCACATCGGCGCCGTGGAGCGGGGTGGGGCCGGTGATGACCGCAGCCTGCTCGAGTGCGCGGCGCGGCACCCGGCGATCATCACTGGTGAGCCCGTCGGGATGTACGACGATGTCGGCACCCATCTGGTTGAGCGCGCGGGTGAATCCGAGCCGGTTCTCATAGACCGTCTCGTGCACCGTGGAGACGCCCTCGGCCTGGGTGAGGGCGACGATCAGCGGCTGCTGCCAGTCGGTCATGAAGCCGGGGTGGACGTCGGTCTCGACCATCACCGGCTTGAGGGCACCGCCGCGGCGGAAGCGAATCCCGTCCTCGCGGATGTCGAAGTCACCGCCCGCTTTGCGGAACACGTTGAGGAACGTCAGCATCTCCTGCTGCTTGGCGCCCGCCACGAAGATGTCGCCGTCGGTGGCCAGCGCCGCACACGCCCAGGACGCGGCTTCGTTGCGGTCGAAGATGCAACGGTGGTCGTATCCGCGCAGCGAGTCGACACCCTCGATGAAGATGACACGGTTCGGCTCGTAGGAGATGATCGCGCCCATCTTCTGCAGCACCGCGATGAGATCCATGATCTCGGGTTCGATCGCCGCATTGCGAAGCTCGGTGGTGCCCTTGGCACGAACGGCCGTGAGCAGTACCTGCTCGGTCGCGCCCACACTCGGATACGGCAGCGTGATGTTCGCCCCGTGCAGTCCCTCGGGTGCCGACAGGCGAATCCCGCTGGGCAGCTTGTCGACGGTGGCTCCGAAGGCACGGAGCGCATCGAGGTGGAAGTCGATGGGCCGGTCGCCGATGCGGCATCCGCCGAGGTCGGGGATGAAGGCTTGACCGAGGAGGTGGAGGAGCGGCCCGCAGAACAGGATCGGGATGCGTGAGGCCCCCGCGTGCGCATCGATCTCCTCCATGTGGGCGGAGACCGCACCGCTGGGGTCGAGCCGGAGCACCCCATCGCCATCGTCGTCGACACGCACGCCGTGCACTTCGAGGAGGGAGCGCACGACCTTGACGTCGCTGATGTCCGGCACGTCGCGCAGGACGCTCTCCGACTCGCCGAGCAATGCGGCGACCATGGCCTTGGTCGCCAGATTCTTCGCGCCCTTGACGTCGACTCGACCCCGCAAGGGCTGCCCGCCGCGGATGGTGAGGACCTGACCGGAGGGGTCGTCGTCCGCGTTCAGCGACACCGAATCGCGCAGGGGTGTGTTCATCCGATGGACCTCACTTGAATCTCGAGGAAAACTCCCGCAACACCCCGTCGTGAGGGGCGTGCTCGGGCTACGGGACAGGAAGTGTCCGTGGCCGCCACGCCTCTCGGCGCGCCTCGAATTGCGTGATCTTGTCTTGATTGCGCAGCGTGAGCCCGATGTCATCGAGCCCTTCGAGGAGCCGCCACCTAGTGTAATCGTCGATGTCGAAAGTGACGCGGAGGTCGCCCACGTGCGCGGTTCGCTCGTTCAGGTCGACCGTCATCGCCGTTCCCGGGTGGGATTCCAGGACGTGCCAGATACGCTCGACGTCCGCCTCGCTCACCACGCCCGTCAGGAGTCCCTGTTTGCCGGCATTGCCACGGAAGATGTCCGCGAAGCGCGGGCTCAGCACCACACGGAACCCATAGTCCCGGAGAGCCCAGACCGCGTGCTCACGGCTCGATCCGGTGCCGAAGTCCGGCCCCGCCACCAGGATGCTCGCACCCTGGTACTCCGGCTGATTGAGCACGAACTCCGGATCCTGTCGCCAACTGGCGAAGAGCGCATCGTCGAACCCCGTCTTGGTGACACGCTTGAGATACACGGCGGGGATGATCTGGTCAGTGTCGACGGCCGAGCGCTTCAGCGGGACGGCGACACCCTCGTGGGTCGAGAACTTCTCCATGTCAGACCTCCACCGACTCGCGTGCGACCAGGTCGCTCGGACTTGCGAGCCGGCCCATCACGGCGCTGGCTGCGGCCACGAGGGGCGAGACCAGATGCGTCCGGCCGCCCTTGCCCTGACGGCCTTCGAAGTTGCGGTTGCTCGTCGACGCGCACCGCTCCCCCGGAGCGAGCTGATCGGGGTTCATCCCGAGGCACATCGAGCAGCCGGCGAACCGCCACTCGGCGCCGAAGTCGGTGAAGACCTTGTCGAGCCCCTCCGCCTCGGCTTCCAGTCGCACGCGGGCCGACCCGGGCACCACCATCACGCGCACACCGGGAGCTTTCGTGCGCCCCTGAATCACCGAGGCGAACTGCCGGAGATCCTCGATGCGGCTGTTCGTGCAGGAGCCCATGAACACGGCATCGATCGCCACGTCCTTCATGGGCGTGCCAGCCTCGAGGTCCATGTACTCGAGCGCCCGCTCCGCGGCGGCCCGCTCGTTGGGATCCTCGAACGATGCGGGGTCGGGCACGGAGTCGTTGAGCGACACGCCCTGCCCGGGATTGGTCCCCCAGGTCACGAAGGGCTCGAGCTCGTTCGCATCCAGGTACACCTCGGCGTCGTAGACCGCACCCTCGTCCGAGGGCAACGTGCGCCAGTAGGCGACGGCGTCGTCCCAGTCCTGACCCGTCGGCGCGTGCGGACGCCCCTTCACGTAGGCGAAGGTGGTCTCGTCGGGGGCCACCATTCCCGCGCGCGCGCCGGCCTCGATCGACATGTTGCAGATCGTCATGCGGCCCTCCATCGAGAGGGCCCGGATCGCGCTTCCGCGGAACTCCAACACGTAGCCCTGTCCGCCGTTGGCACCGATCTTCGCGATGATCGCCAGGATGATGTCTTTCGCGCCGACTCCCGGCCGAAGCTCGCCCTCGACGGTGATCGCCATCGTCTTGAACGGCTTCAACGGCAGCGTCTGCGTCGCCATGACGTGCTCGACCTCGCTCGTACCGATGCCGAAGGCCATCGCACCGAACGCGCCGTGAGTGCTCGTGTGCGAGTCGCCGCACACGACCGTGATGCCGGGCATGGTGAGGCCGAGCTGGGGCCCCACGACATGGACGATGCCCTGCTCCTTGTCGCCGAGCGAGTGCAGTCGCACGCCGAACTCCTCGGCGTTGCGACGCAGTGTCTCGATCTGCGTGCGGCTGGTGAGGTCGGCGATCGGCTTGTCGATGTCGAGCGTGGGGGTGTTGTGGTCCTCGGTGGCGATCGTCAGATCGAGGCGACGCACGGGACGTCCCTCGGCGCGAAGACCGTCGAAGGCCTGGGGGCTGGTGACCTCGTGCACGAGGTGCAGGTCGATGTAGATCAGATCAGGCTGACCGTCCTCGCCCTTGACGACGAGGTGGTCGTCCCAGACCTTCTCGGCCAGGGTGCGTGGGCGGTCGGGTATTCGGGTGCTCATCAGTTCGTTCTCCAAGAGAGGGCTCAGCCCGGGAAATCGGCCCGCGTCGAACTCCGCGACGAGAAGGGCTCAGAACGAGATCTCGTCGCGGCCGATAAGGAGAAGGCGAGCGATCTGCATCGGCTCAGATTACCACCGCGCCGCACGCACTCGGCGCTGTGGGTCAGCGTGCGTCGCCACCGCCGTCCTCGACAGTGGGAGGGGTGCCCTTCTCCTCGGCGACGATCTGCGCGGCCGCGACGGGGTCTCCTTGTCGAGCCCGGTCGCGTGCCGAGGCCATGAGGCTCGCGACGGTGGCGACCGTCATCGCCGCGACGATGACCCCCAGCGACATCCAGGTGGAGATCTCCGGAGCCCACTCGATGTGCTCGCCCCCGTTGATGAAGGGCAACTCGTTCACGTGCATCGCGTGGAAGACCAGCTTGAACCCGATGAAGGCGAGGATGAAGGCGATTCCGTAGTGCAGGTACCGCAGCCGGTCGAGCAGGTCGCCGAGCAGGAAGTAGAGCTGCCGAAGGCCCATGAGCGCGAAGATGTTCGCGGTGAACACGATGAACGGACTCTGAGTGATGCCGAAGATCGCCGGGATCGAGTCGATCGCGAACAGGAGGTCGGTGACCCCGATCGCCGCGAAGACGATGATCATCGGCGTCCACATCTTCTTGCCTGCGACGACCGTGCGGATCTTCGCCCCGTCGTATTCGTCGGAGATGTCGATCGTGCGCCGCAGCAAGCGGACGATGAAGTTCTCACGCTGCGCGTCGTCGTCGTGCGTACCGCCGGGGAACGCTTGGCGCCACGCGGTCCACACCAGGAAGGCACCGAAGATGTAGAACACCCAGCTGAACTGCTCGATGATCGCCGCGCCGGCCAGGATGAACAGGCCACGCAGGATCAGCGCGATGATGATGCCCACCATCAGCACCTCCTGCTGATAGCGCCGGGGCACGGAGAACTGGCTCATGATCAGCACGAAGACGAACAGGTTGTCGATCGAGAGGCTGTATTCGGTCAGCCACCCCGCGACGAACTGCCCCGCGAACTCGCCGCCCGCGAAGATCCACATCAGCAGAGCGAACAGGAGCGCCAGCGTCACGTAGAACACGACCCAGAGCGTCGACTCCCGCGTGGAGGGGATGTGGGGACGCTTGAGGATGATGAGCAGGTCGGCAGCGAGGATCAGGGTGAGAACGACGAGTGAGCCGATCTCGAACCAGACGGGCAGTTCGAGGTCCATGCAGGCCTTTCGAGGGGTGACGGAACGTCGAAAGTCTCTCCCCCGCTGGCGCGGTGCGCGCCCGGGCTTCCGACGATGGGAGCCGTGATGACGGACGCGCGCTGGTTGGGATACTCCCTCTCGCTGGAGCAACGATACAGCGATCCCCCGCCCGTCGCGCACACCGGGCGCACCCGGTGTGAGACGCATCGCGCGTTGCCGACACCTCTTGGCTGAGAGACGATATGACCACCATGAGCGAGACGTCCGAACGCAGCGACGCCGAGCTCGTCGCTGCAGCGGCGAGCGGCAGCGACGACGCGTTTCGCGCGCTCTATCGCTCCTACGCGCGACCGGTCTACTGGATCGCACACGGGCTCGTCGGAAACGCACAGGACGCGGAGGAGGTGACACAGGAGACGTTCCTGGCCGCCTGGCGCAAACTTCCGGGAATGGAACTGGCCGGCGACTCCGTGCTCCCCTGGCTCGCGACGATCTGCCGCTTCCAGAGCGCCAACCGCATTCGCCGCCAGCAGCGCGACCGGGCCCACACGGCGGCTGCCGTGGAGGAGACCCTGCCGTCGACCGTGGATGTGGAACAACAGGTGCTGCAGAGCCAGCTGGTCGAACGGATCCTCGCCGAGGTGGGCACACTGAGCGCGCTGGATCAGCAGATCTTCCGGCTGTGCGCCGCTGAGGGCTACGCCTACCAGGCCGCCGCGGACGCACTCGGGGTCAGTCACGGCGCCGTCCGCAATCGCCTCTCCCGCATCCGCACTCAGTTGCGGAGCGCCATCGAACCGGAGGGGACATGAACGGACAACCAGACAACGGTCAGGTGATGCTGCCCGAGCTGTCAGACGAACGGGTGGATCGCATCGAGCGGGCACTGTTCGCCGCGATCGACGAGGAACGCGAAACCGCGGCTCGACGCTCCTCGCAGCCCGCGTCCGATCGGGCCCGGGCTCGCCGCCGGCGCGCATGGTGGGGCACCGGCGCCGCAGCCGCCGTCATCGTCGTCGCCGCCCTCATCGCCCCGTCGATGCCAGGGCTCCTGGGCGGCTCGTCGGATGCCTCCACCATGACCGACGCCGGGCCCCAGATCGAGCCGGGACGTGACCTTGGCCAGGGTGTGGCCGGCCAACCCGAATCGGGATTCACCGACGAGGGTTCCGCCAGCTCCGAGCTCGATGGGCCGCGCGAGGGCGAGACCGACCGCGAGATCATCGCGACGGCATCGGCGACCGTGCGTGTGGAGGATGTTCCCGCTGCCGCCGAGCGGATCGGAGAGCAGGCTGAGGAAGTCGGTGGCTACGTCGAGGCCATGAGCGTCGGCGGGCGCGCCGCGAGCGGCGTCGACGGCGTCGAGTCGCCGGGCGACGCCATCCAGACGTACAGTCTGACCAGCACGGACGCGTGGATCACCGTACGGGTGCCCGCCGACGAACTCACCGCGACCACCGAGGCGCTGTCCGAGCTCGGCGAGGTGACGGCGTCACAGATCGACCGCCGTGATGTGACGACCGAAGCACTGGATCTTCGTGGGCGGGTCGAGGCGCTGACGGCTTCGGTCGAACGCCTCAAGGCGCTCGTCGCAGACGCGGACAGCACTGCCGACCTCATCGCCGCCGAAGAAGCGCTCTCTGCCCGCCAGAGCGACCTCCAGTCGTACCAGCAGCAGCTGACCTACCTCGACGAGCAGGTGGGCATGTCGACCCTCACCGTCTCGTTGTACGAGCCGCAGCCGGGAGTCGAGCCCGATCCTGCCGGATTCACCGACGGTGTGAGCGCCGGATGGAACGGACTGCTCGCGTCGCTCAACGGTTTCGTGCTGGCGCTCGGATTCCTGTTGCCGTGGCTCGCGGTCATCCTGGTCGTCGGCGTCGTCGTGTGGCTCGTACGCCGCGGTCTGCGCGCCCGTCGCGCGCGCCGCGCGGCCATCACCGAGGCAGACGGGTAGGAGAGACGCCCCGCAACAGAAGAAGCGCCCGGTCCAGGACCAGGCGCTTCTTCTGTGTTGGTGACCCCAGCGGGATTCGAACCCGCGTTACCGCCGTGAGAGGGCGGCGTACTAGGCCGCTATACGATGGGGCCGATCAGGCAACCGTTCGATTATGCCATGCCTCCCTCGTGCCCGACAAATCGAGGCACGTTGACGCTGCGCGTGCGAGCGCGTTGACTGTCAGCATGCATGTGACCAAGCACGAACACGCCTGCCTGCGACTCGAATCGGAAGGTCGAACCCTCCTCATCGATCCCGGCGCATTCACTCTGCCTCTCCACGATCTCGAACGTGTGGTCGCGGTCGTGCTGACTCACGAACATCCCGACCACTGGACGCCCGAGCATCTCGATCGCATCCTCGAGGCCTTTCCGGACGCCGTCGTCTACGGACCGGCCGGCGTCGCCGCGACGGTCGAGCGGGACGTCACCGTCGTCTCCCCCGGCGACGCCGTGGCGGCCGGGCCCTTCTCCCTTCGCTTCTTCGGCGGCACGCACAGCGTCATCCACGAATCGATCCCCACCATCGACAACGTGGGCGTGCTCGTCAACGGCGAGTTCTACTACCCCGGCGACTCGTACGCCGTTCCCGAGGGCGTCGAGGTCGGTCTGTTGGCGGCTCCTGTGGGTGCCCCGTGGTTGAAGATCGGCGAGGCGATGGACTTCGTCCTCGCGGTGGCCCCGCGCCGCGCCTTCGGTACGCACGACATGACCCTCTCGCGCATCGGGCTCGACATGCACCGCCAGCGACTGGCATGGGCGACCGCTCAGGGCGGGGGCGAATTCCTCGCCCTCGACCCGGGGGAGGGCACCGACCTCTGACCGGCGGCACCCGCAAGACAACAGAGCGGATGCCGCGGGTCACTCCCCGCGGCATCCGCTCTGTTGAAGGCCTGTCGCCCGCAATGCCTACTCGGCGTCGTGGTCGGTCTCCAGGAACGTCACCAGGCTGTCGAGCGCCGCGTCGGCGCCGTCGCCCTCTGCCTTGAGCGTCACGACGGTGCCCTGCGTGGCGCCGAGGCCCATGAGAGTCAGGATGCTCCCGGCGTTCAGGTCGGGCCCTCCCTCGACGGCGATGGTGACCGGCACCCCGGTGGCCTGGACCGCCTGCACGAAGAGCTTCGCGGGGCGAGCGTGCAGCCCGGAGCTGCTCGCGACGGTGGCGGTACGTTCTGCCATGGTGTTCCTCCTAGGTTCTGTCCTTCGAGACTAGGCGCTCGCGACGGCGTTGGGTACTTCGACACCGCCGTCGATAACGGCATCGGTCGGGCGGCGACGCGCGAACCGCTTGAGCAGTACGACCGACACGGCGCTGACCACCGTTCCGACTGCGATCGACAGCAGCCACAGCCAGAAGTTGTCGATCGCGAAGAACACGAACACACCGCCGTGCGGTGCCTTCGACGTCACCGCGAACGTCATCGACAGCGCGCCCGTGATCGCCCCGCCGATCATCGAGGCGGGGATCACCCGGAGCACATCGGCCGCAGCGAACGGGATGGCCCCTTCGGAGATGAATGCGGCGCCCAGCAACCAGGCGGCCTTGCCGTTCTCGCGCTCGGGTTCGGTGAAGAGCTTGCGGTCGAGCACCGTGGAAGCCAGTGCCATCGCCAGCGGCGGCACCATGCCCGCCGCCATCACGGCCGCCATGATCTGCAGGTAGCGCTCGTCGCCGGCGATGCCGGCCGCGAGGTTCGCGGTCGCGAAGCCGTAGGCCACCTTGTTGATGGGCCCCCCGAGGTCGAAGCACATCATGAGGCCGAGGATCGCACCGAGGATGACCACGCCCGTGCCGGTCAGGCTTCCGAGCCACGTGTTGAGCACCTCGGTCAGCCACGCGATGGGGCCGCCGAGCACCATGAGCATCAGGCCTGACGCGAAGATCGACGCGAGCAGCGGGATGATGACGACCGGCATCAGGCCCCGCAGCCACCGCGGCACCTCGAGCCTGTTCAGCCACCACGCCGCAAGACCGGCGAGCAGACCGCCGACGATGCCCCCGAGGAAGCCCGCCCCCATGAAGGCTGCGACGGCACCGGCGACGAATCCGGGTGCGATGCCGGGTCGGTCGGCGAGGCCGAAAGCGATGTAGCCGGCCAACGCCGGAACGAGGAAGCCGAAAGACAACCCACCGATCTGGAACGCGACCGCTCCCAGGTAGTAGAGCAGTCCCTCGGGCGGAAGGTTGCCGAGCGTGTAATTCTGGAGCACGTAGACGGCGTTGTTCACCGTCGTGTCGGGGTGGGTCAGGGCGATGCCGTACCCCGCCATCAGGAACCCGAGCGCGATGAGCAGACCGCCTCCTGCGACGAAGGGGATCATGTAGCTCACGCCGGTCAGGAGCGCCCGCTTCACGTTGCCGCCGAGCGACGTCGAGGCGCCGGCAGAAGCAGTGGTGCTCGCGCCACCGGCCGGAACGCGCGCGGCACCCGGCTGGGTGGCGGCGGCGACGGCCTCGGCGACCAGCTGCGCCGGCTGCTCGATCCCGCGCTTGACCCCCGATCGCACGACGGGCTTTCCCGCGAAGCGCTGCTGCTCGCGCACGTCGACGTCCACGGCGAAGATCACGGCGTCCGCTTCGTCGATGATGCGGGGATCGATCGCCTTGTAGCCGCTGGAACCCTGTGGCTCGACGACGAGCTCCACCCCCGCCTTCTGTCCGGCTGCTGTCAGCGCATCGGCGGCCATGAAGGTGTGGGCGATGCCGGTGGCGCACGCGGTCACCGCCACGATGCGTGCCGGCCGGCCCTCGATCTGCAGCCCGTCCGTGACCGTGGGAGCGAACGCGGGCTGCGGCGCGGACGGCGCATCCGAGACCGCCTCGGCGACGAGGGCGACGATCTGTGCGGGCGTCGAGGCCGCGCGAAGCCCGGCGGTGAACTCGTCTTTCATGAAGCTGCGCGCGAGCTTGGACAGCATCGCGAGGTGCTCCTCCGCGGCCGTGTCGGGGGCGGCGATCAAGAACACCAGGTCAGCGGGGCCGTCTGGTGCTCCGAAGTCCACTCCGGGCTTCAGTCGGGCGAAGGCCAAGCTGGCGCGGGTGACAGCGGCGCTCTTGGCGTGAGGGATGGCGATGCCACCGGGCAGGCCGGTCTCGTCCTTCTCCTCGCGAGCCCAGGCGTCGGCGGCGAGGGCAGCGGCGTCGCTGGCCCTCCCCTGCGCCGCGACTCGCGACGCGAGCGCGTCGATCACGGCGCGCTTGTCGGTACCGAGCTGCTCGTCGAGACTGACGAGCTCCACGGTGATGATGTCTGACACGGTGACCTCCAGTGGTCGATGGTTCTCAGGGGTGGAGCTGCCGCACCGGTATGTCACCGGTGGGGAGATCGGAGGGGGTGGGCGCCTGGGTACCCGGAAGCGCCGCTGCTGCGGACCCGTAGCGGATGCCGGCACGAAGACACTCGTCGGGGGTCGCCCGCGAGGCCGCGGCGAGAAGGAACCCGGCGAGCGAGCTGTCGCCGGCACCCACCGTGCTGCGAACGCGCGTCGGTGGCGGAGTCCCGTGCCAGGCGCCGTCGGCGGTGATCAGCACGGCACCTTCGGCGCCGAGCGTGACGAGCGCACTCTCCACGCGCGACGGAATCAGCCCGCGGGACATCTCCCGCACGGAGGAGACGAGTGGCACGCGCGGATCGAGGTCGACACCGACCAGATCCGCCAGTTCGTCCTCGTTCGGCTTGATCAGATCCGGGGCCCCTTCGGCGACGACCGCCCGCAGAGCGTCGCCGGACGTGTCGACGGCGATTCGCGGAGCCTGCCTCGCCCACCGACGCCGCACGGCATGAATGACACGCACGTAGTAGTCCGCCGGGAGGCCGGGCGCGAGGGAGCCGGCCAACACCAGCCAGTCGGCACCGCCGGCCGTCTCCACCACGGCATCGGTCACCGCGTCGGCCTCTGCCGGACTGAGCTCGGCGCCCGGGAGGTTGATCTTGGTCGTCACCCCGCCCGGATCGGCGATGGTCAGGTTTTCGCGGACGGGACCGCGCACGGGCACCGTACGCATCGGGAGGCGGGCGCCCCGCAGGGCGGCAGCGAATGGGTCGTGCTCGTTCAGGGGCAGCACGGCGATCGTCGAGTGACCGGCGGCGGCGACCACGCGCGCGACGTTGATCCCCTTGCCGCCGGCATCTTCGCGGGCACTGGTGGCACCCTGCACCTCACCGACTCGAAGCGTGCCCTCCAGAAGCACCGAGCGATCCAGCGCCGGATTGGTGGTGACCGTGACGATCATGCGACCTGCACCTCCACGTCAGCGGCCTCCAGCGCATCCGCCAGGGAGCCCCGCGGCGCCTCGTCGGTGACGAGGACGTCGACGGCGCTCAGCGGAGCGAACGACACGAGCAGTTCGGCATCGAACTTCTGGGCGTCGGCAAGCACGACCACGCGCCGGGCCGCGGCGACGACCTGCCGTTTCACTGCGGCCTCGTCCGGGTCGGGAGTGCTCAACCCGAACTCCCCTGAGAGGCCGTTTGCGCCGATGAACGCAATGTCGGGCCGGAGCTGAGAGATAGCGGCGACCGTCTGCGCCCCCACGGCGGCGGCGGTGAGACCGCGCACCCGCCCACCGATCGCGGTGAGATCGACGGATGTGCCCGCGAGCACGTGCGCGGCCGTCATCGAGTGCGTGACGACGTCGAGCGCCGTAGCGGACGGGAGGAGCGCGACCTCCTGGGCCAGGGCCGACACGGTTGTCCCCGCGTCGAGGTAGACCGATCCGGAGAAGGAGCCGCCGAGCAGCCGCAGCGCCGCGCGAGCGATCGATTGCTTGGCGGGGCTTCGCACGCCCGAACGCTCGACGAAGGACGGCTCCGTCGTACTCACCCGGCTCGGGGCGACCGCGCCGCCGTGCACCCGTCGCACGAGTCCCGCCGCTTCCAGCGCGGCGAGATCGCGACGGATCGTCTCTGTGGTCACCGCGTAGCGCTCGGCCAGCGCAACGACGGACACGCGTCCGTCCGCGGCGATGAACTCCTCGATCTGACGCTGGCGCTCCGTTGCGTACATGGGATGATCCTCCTCGAACATCCACACAATACAACACCGAGCAACATGCAAACAAGCGTCTCCGCTCACATTCCCACAAGCATCCACTCTCGCCACACACAGAAGGGCCCCGACGCACGGTCGGGGCCCTTCTGTGTGTGGCGGGAGGCTCAGGCCTCGCTCATCACCGTCACCTCGCGCTGCCCGCGTGCGGCGAGCGCCGCCGCGCGCGCGGCCAGACGCCGCGCCTGCTCGGCCTGACCGGCGTCGAGGACCTCCTGATCGACCTGCACGCTCTCGACGCGGTTCGCGCCGTTGTACTTCTCGATGTACGCGTCGAGTTCGGGGCCGCTCGTCCACGACGTGATGAGGCAGTAGCGCGGCGCGTCGCCGTAGTGCGTGGCGGCGTGCCACAGACGTTGCGTGTCGATGACCAGCTGAGCTCCCGCCGGAAGCGCGATGCGGGTCTCCTGGCTCGGGTCGGTCCGGTTCTCACGGAGGACGAAGAAGCTGTCCTTGTCGTCGGTGAGGTTGAAGAAGCTCCGCACGACCCACCCGGTCCCGTCGGGGTTCAGACGATTGTTGTCGTCCTGGTGGAGGTTGTAGAGGCAGTCTGCGTAGGTGTTGGGCTGCAGCTCGATGATGCGGCACCGGCCCACGTTCGCACCGGGCTCGAGAGCCCGCTCGGTGAGAGTCGGTGCGATGGCGGTCTGCGAGTCGATCCAGACCCCGTCCTTATCGGTGCGCGGCGGCTTGTGGTTCCAGAAGCCGTTGCACTCGATCTCTCCCTTGGCCGAGGCCAGTGGTGCGAAGCGGGTGTCGCCCGAGGATTTCCAGTCGACGTACTCGACGTCGAGCCATTCCTTGGGGTCGATCGGCTTGTTGTACATGTCGAGGACGACGTAGCCGGTCTCCTCCAGAGCAGCGCTCTTGATGTATGCCATGACGGATCATGCCCTTTCTGTCGGTCCAGCGAAGTTTTTACAGGCCCGACTTAGGCAAGCCTACAGAGCGCTCCTGCGAGGCCGATTAGACTCGTCCGGGGTTTCGAGGAGCGATACGAGAGCATGAGCACAGCCACGAATGTCGATGCGACCGCCGTCAACACCATCGAGTGGCTCTCGGCATCCGACACCACCATCGTCGTCCCCGTCTACCAGCGGCAGTACCGCTGGGACATTGGCGGATGCGAGCAGTTGCTGCGCGACGTGCGAGCCGTCGCCGACACCGATGACGCCCATACGCATTTCATCGGGTCGATCCTGTCCACCGCCTCGACGGCAGAAGCCGACGATGCCCACCTGGTGTTGATCGACGGGCAGCAGCGCATCACCACTCTGATGCTGCTGGTCGCCGCGCTCCATCACACCCTCGCCGAGGACGATCCGGACCTCGCCGGCGAGCTCAAACGCGTGCTCGTGCGTGCCGACGACCCCCGAAAGACCAAGCTCCTGCCTCATCGGGCGTGGGCCGACGTGTTCGAGAGCGTCGTGCTCGATCGGCGCAGCCCCGACGACGCAGACCGCGAATCCCGCTTCGACGACAACTACGCATTCTTTCGCAGCCAGATCCGCCCCGACGAGGCGGCGCACATCTGGGCCGGGCTCAAGAAGCTCGAACACGTCTCGATCACGCTCGGCCGCGACGCCAACGCGCAGCAGATCTTCGAGAGTCTCAACTCCACCGGGGAGCCCCTGCGCGATCACGAACTGATCCACAACTACGTGCTCATGGGCCTCTCTCACGGGCAGCAAGGCGAGATCGAACGCGAGTACTGGCTTCCGATCGAGGAGAACACCGGCGATCAGATCGGCTGGTTCTGGCGCCACTACCTCGTCATGCTCACCGGGCGTGAAGTGACGGTGACCGGAGGGCGGGGCGTCTACGACACCTTCCGCACGCGATTCCCGAGGCTCGATCTCGCATCGCTGCACGAGCACGCAGCGTCGTGGCGCGCGTACTCCGAGATCTATCGCGCACTCCTCGAGCCGGAGCGGGTGCTCGATCCCGACCTGCGGCGTCAGTTCGTGTGGCTCAACACCTTCGGGCGCTCCACCTATCCGCTCGTGATGAATCTGTACGGTGCGCACCTGAGCGGCAGACTGTCAGCTGGATCGCTCGCGGAGGTCATCGAATACCTGCAATCACTCCTGCTGCGCAGGGAGATCCTCGGGCTGCCCAGCGACCGCCTCGTTGCGCGCCTATGCCGCGCCGCCGCCGACGGACAGGACGCCCTCATCCACGCGATCGGCCGAATCACGCCGTCAGACGAACGCACCCGTGTCGGCCTGAAGTTCAGCGAGCTTCCTCACCCGCACTACGTGCTGGGACGGCTGAGCGGCATCGACCCCGACATCCATGCCGACCTCGATCACATCGTGCCGCTGGCTCCCGCGACCGAATGGACCGGCGACGGCCTGCGACGCTGGGCCGACTACACCGACGATGAGCAGAACGCGCACCGCGCCCTCGCGCGAACGCTCGGAAACCTCACCTTGCTCGAGCCGGAACTGGCCGAGCTCGCCTTCGACGCCGACTACCCCCGCAAGCGCGCGCTGTATGCCGGCAGTTCGCTTTCGCTCACTGCAGAGCTCGCCGGCATCGCCCAGTGGGGAACGGCATCCATCGCCGCGCGCACCGAGCGACTCACCACCCGGTTCGTCGAGGTGTGGAAACGCCCCGCCGTCGCCGGAATCGACGACGACGGTCTCACCCCGATCCTGGATGCCAAGATCCGCCGAGGATGGCCGCCCGGATGGCAGCGCGAGTTCGACTACGTCGAGTTCCGCGGCGAACACTGGGAAGTCAAGGACGTCAAGTATCTCTTCCACCGGATCTTCCAGCGCCTCTGGGCAGAGTCTCCGCAGAGCGTGATCGACTTCAGCGCGCGCCGCGGCGGACCCGTGTACCCGGCGATGGCCTGGAACGGCCAGTGGGACCAGATCGCCCCCGGACGATTCCTCTATCTGGGGTGGGACTCGCGCTACATGATGACCGCGGTGCAGGGCGTGCTCGACGAAGCCGGGTGGGCCTCGGAGGTCTTCCTGAAGTACTCCTACATCGGCGACGCCATGGCGTGACCGACGGCTGTCCGGATAAATGAAGAAACCCCCGGATGACCGAGGGTTTCACATCTTGCTGGGGTACCTGGACTCGAACCAAGAACAACTGGAGGCCGTCGGGGTAACGACTCCCCCATCGTGTTGCCGCAGAATTCCGCGTGTTTCCGCGGTTTTCATAGGTCCAGTGTACTCGCTGTTACGGGCGGGAACGGGCTGATTCGGGGGCGCTCAAGGGTTTCTGGTCTCGTTTCTGGTCACGGCCACGGAACGCTCTTCCTTGCACTGCGGATCTACCCGAGGACGTCAGCACCCACCTGCTCGTCAGCGTTGGCATTCTCATCGGCGAAGCAGCTGCGTAAGCCAAAGCGGGGCTTTGAGTAGACCAGGGAACCCACCAAGCGGGGGTCGAACCCCTGACCCCCTGCTTGGGAATCAGTTCGGGGCCATGGACAAGGCGCCACAGCAATGAGTATTCGGTGACGTGATCGGGTGATTGCAACCCAGTGCGGCCCGGCCGGCCGAATCATCCTCCGATCGCGTTCATCCCCCGCGCGGGCTGCAGGAATGCCGGGTCGTCGATCGCATGCCCGGGAAGCTTTCCGGCAACGCAGGCGCGGAGCGTCACGTCGACAGCCGCGTCGAGGTCCGGCCCGTCGCTGCGGAGCGTCGGCAGCAGGTCGAACTCGGTGACCGAGAACAGGCAGTTGCGCAGCTGCCCGTCTGCCGTGAGCCGCAGACGGTCGCAGTCGCCACAGAACGGGGCGGTCACCGAAGCGATCACTCCTACGGATGCGGGCCCGCCGTCGATCAAGAAGCGCTCGGCCGGCGCACCGCCGCGCCCGGGCACCGGCTCGAGAGTCCAGCGGGCGGACAGTGCCGCAAGGATCTCCTCGCGGGTGACCATCGCATCACGACTCCAGGTGTGACCGGCATCCAGCGGCATCTGCTCGATGAAGCGGAGCTGAGCCCCATGGGCGAGCGCGTACTCGACGAGCGCGACCATTTCGTCGTCGTTGACGCCGCGCATCGCGACGGCATTGAGCTTCAGCGGGCGGAGTGCCGATGCCGCCGTAGCGGCGATGCCTGCCAGCACGTCGTCGAGGCGGTCACGACGGGTGAGCGCGTGGAAGCGAGCGGGATCGAGGGTATCGATCGAGATGTTCAGACGCTGAAGACCGGCCTCCGCGAGCGCGGGCAGCATCTCGGCAAGGCGGATGCCGTTGGTCGTCATCGCGACATCGACCGGTCCGTGTGGACCACGGATGGCGGCGAGTCGACGAACCACCTCGACCACGTCGCTGCGCAGGAGGGGCTCACCACCGGTGAGTCGGAAGGTCGTGATGCCCGCCGCTGCGGCGACAGTCGCCACCCGCACGACCTCATCGGTGGTGAGGACGCTCGCCTTCGCGAGCCACTCGTTGCCTTGCTCCGGCATGCAATAGGTACAGCGGAGCGAACACCGATCGGTGAGAGAGATGCGGAGGTCTCGGTGGACCCGGCCGAAGCGATCGATCAGCGGCCGGGCGACGTCGGCGCCCCGTCGAGATCGCCCGGCGGGAGGCCGCGCCGTGAGGTTGAGCGCTGGAGCCATGCGTCGAGGCTACCCGGGGGCTGCGCTGTCGGCATCGGAGTTCACCGGTCTTTTTTTCGGCGGTCCGGCCGTCGCGGGAGAACACACGGTTGGTCCCCGTTGGAATCCCGTGGGGCTTCGCACCCGAATTGGCCGTGTGGTCACTGCGCGACGATGCGTACGCTGACCGGGTCGAGTTCGAGCGGCACGACCGCGCCAGGACGGAGGCCACGTTCGGCGACGACGGACACCGGTACGTCGACGGGCACCGCAGGGGCGGTCGTGTGCACCCGAGCGCCGGTGACCGTCTGCTCGATCCGCTCGACGCGGGCATCCCACCGGAGCGGCGGTGGCGCCCCGCGCCGGCGGTCGCTCTCGGGGGTCTGCAGACGCACGGACGAGGGTGCAATCAGCGCGACCGCAGCGCCCGCACTCAACGCCGGCGCGGGAAGCTCCCAGCCGGCACCGCGCCACGTGCCGTTCGCGACGAGGCCCGCGACGCGGGTGACCCCGGCGATCGCGGCTCCGAACGCGGTGGTCGGTGCGGCGAGGAGCCGGCGGACGGGTCCGGTCTCGGTCACCCGGCCGTCCTCGAGGAGCATGAGGCGCGATGCGAGCGCGGCGGCGTCGACGACGTCATGCGTGACGAGGACCGTCGTCGTCCCGGCGAGGCTCAACTGCTCAGCGAGCACCATCCGGAGATCGGCGGCTGTCGTCGGATCGAGTGAGGTGAGCGGCTCGTCGAGAAGGAGGAGCGCCGGGGAGGTGGCAAGCGCACGCGCGAGGGCCACGCGCTGCTGTTGCCCGCCGGACAGCGCAGCGGGGCGGCGGTCGCCGTACCCGGCGAGTCCGACGCGCTCCAACCAGTCCTCGGCGCGATCGCGAGCGACGCGCGCCCGCAGCCCTGCGCTCTGCATACCGAAAGCCACGTTCGCGCGAGCCGACAGGTGTGGGAACAGGTGCGGGTCTTGCCCGAGCAGCACGGTGCCGCGGTGGTGCGGTGGCACGTGGACGGCCGGAGATGACATCTCCCTGCCGCCGACGCGCACGTACCCTTCGGCTGTGCGCAGCAGCCCTGCGATCACCTGGAGCAGCGTCGACTTGCCCGCTCCGCTGGGCCCCATGAGTGCCACCACCTCTCCGGGCGCGGCGTCGATCCGTGCATCCAGCACAAAGCCCCGGCGCTCCAGCGTCGCTCGGGCATCGAGCGCGGCAGCGGTCATCGCGGCGCCTCCGCCGCCGGACGCCACGCCCGCACGAGGACCAGGACGGCGATCGCGGTCACGAGCAGCAGGAGCGACAGCGCCACTGCCGTCCCCTGCGACACCCCCGCGCCGTTGAAGGCGGTGTAGATCGCCAGGGGCATGGTCTGGGTGACACCCGGGGCGTTTCCGGCGAACAGCGCTGTCGCGCCGAACTCGCCGATCGCGCGAGCGAAGCACAGCACCACCCCGGCCGTGAGCCCCGGCGCGGCGAGCGGGAGGGTGACCCGCCACAGGATCCGCCAGCGCCCCGCGCCCAGCCCTGCAGCGACCCGCTCATAGCCGATGCCGGTCGTCCGCAGAGAGGCCTCGAGAGCCAGGACAAGGAACGGGAGTGCCACGAACACCTGTGCGAGCACCACGGCGGCGGTCGTGAACGGCAGCCGGATGCCGATGTCACCGAGGACTCGTCCGAGCCAGCCGTTGCGGCCGAGGAGGAAGAGGAGCGCCACCCCGCCCACCATCGGCGGGAGGACGAGTGGCACGGTGACCACTGCGCGCAGCACCGCGGCGGGACGATCGCCCGAGCGCGCGATCAGGAGCGCGAGGGGCACCCCGAGCGCGATGCACAGCGCCGTCGCGACGAGGGCGGTGCCCACCGAGAGCCCGAGCGCCGACAGCGCCGCGGGAGACGTGATCTCGTGCCACAGACCTGCCCACTCCACGCGCCCGACCAGGGCGGACAGTGGCGCGATGAGCACAGCGAGACCGAGGACCGCGGGCACGAAGAGTACCCGAGGCATGAAGCCTCGATCGGTGACCTTCCCCGCCGACGAGCGAACGGACGCGCGGGGCGTCATTCAGGGGGCTCCGAAGCCGAGACCGGCGAGCACAGCGCGCGCTTCATCCGACTGTACGTAGCGCACGAACGCGTCCGCGACCCGCGGATGGGCGGAACCCGTCAGCGCAGCGATCGGATACCGGTTCACGACGGCGTCAGCTCCGGCGACCTCGATCACCTCGACCTCCGCGCTGCGCGCGGCATCGGTCACGTACACGAGCCCCGCGTCGACTTCTCCCGTGGACACCTTGGCCAGCACGGCAGCGACGTTCTGCTCGTAGCTGTCGACGTCAGGGGTGACACCGGTCGCCGCGAAGAGTGTCGACGTTGCGGCGCCGCACGGGACCTCGATCGCGCACAAGGCCACCGTCAGGTCGGGCTGTGCCAGGTCGACGAGCCCGGAGACACCGGCCCGATTCCCCCGCGGCACCACGAGGGTGAGCGTGTTCGCTGCGAAGACCTTCGGCGCGGCGGCGAGCCCGGCATCCACCACTCTCTGCATGGTGCTCTCGTCGGCGGCGGCGAACACGTCGACGCCTGCCCCCTCGATGATCTGGATGGCGAGGCGGGACGACCCGTCGTAGACGACCGGCGCCACGGTCACGCCCGGGTGCGCGGCACCGAATGCCGTCGCCAGCTCGTCGAAGCCGGGCTTCAGTGAGGCGGCCGCGTAGATCGTGAGCTCGCCCGAGAGCATCGCGGTCGTCGATGGGGGTGAGCCGCCGGGAACGGTCCCGGCGGCGGGCGCCGCACAACCGGTGAACGCGAGCGCCGCGGTGAGCGTGATCGCCGCAGACAGGCGGGAGAGAACGCAGGAGACCATCGTCACATCTTGGGGATCTCGACGACGACGACCGTCGCCTTCACGGACGCCACGGCCAGGGAGCCCGGCTCGAGAGCGAGGTCGCGTACCGCCTCCGCCGACATGAGTGACACGATGCGATGCGACCCCGCCTGGATGTCGACCTGCGCCATCACGCCGTCGACCTGCACGCGGGTGACGAGGCCGGTGAAGCGGTTGCGGGCGCTCGAGAGGACGTCGGTCGGGTCCTCGGGAGCCTGGGCGAGCTCCACAGCGCGCGCGGCGAGCGCCGCACCGGGAACCCGCGCCGGGGAGTCCCCCGTGGTGGGGAGGGCACCCTGCTCGATCCACCGGCGGACGGTGTCGTCGCTCACGCCGAGCAGCCGGGCGGCTTCGGAGATTCGGTAGGTGTCCATGGCGGGAACACTATCGCGCATCCGCGGATGCATAGCCGTGTTTTTTCCGCATCAACGGAGACTTGCGCGATCGCACCGACGGGCAGGCCCCCGAATACCCACGGTCATCCCGTCCCGACGCCACGCCCGCCGGATTACGCTGAGCACGTGCCTCTCCCCCCTCTCGTCGAACCGGTCGCCGCATTGTCGGCGGCGGAGCGTGCACGCACGGCGCGTCATCTGTCCCTCGCCGGCATCGGCGATATCGGACAGCGACGCCTGGCCGCGGCCCATGTCGCGGTCGTCGGCGCGGGCGGTCTCGGTTCCCCGGTCATCCTCGCCCTGACGGCCGCAGGGGTCGGCACCCTCACGGTGATCGACGACGACGCGGTGGATGCCAGCAATCTCCAGCGTCAGGTGATGCATCGCCGTCAGGACATCGGCGCTCGCAAGGTGGACTCCGCGTTGCGGGCGGCCGCCGACATCTCGCCCGAGACAACTGTGCGCGCCGTCGAGGTGCGACTGACGGCGGACAACGCCGCCGTTCTGCTCTCAGGAGCCGACGTCGTGATCGACGGCAGCGACACGTTCGCGACCCGCGCGGCCGTCGCCGACGCGTGCGACACACTCGGCGTTCCGCTTGTGTGGGGTGTGATCCAAGAATTCCACGCGCAAGTCACCGTCTTCTGGTCGCGTCCGCCCGGAGACGTGCGCCCCGTCGTCCTGGGCGACCTCTACCCACCCGAGACCGTCGGCGAACTCCCCACGTGTGCCGCCGTCGGCGTGCTCGGCGCCCTCTGCCTTCAGGTGGGCGGCATCATGGCCACCGAGGCGGTCAAACTCGTCGTCGGCATCGGTGAGGTGCTTCTCGGCCGGGTGGCGGTGATCGATGCGCTCCGCGGGACCCAGCGCGAAGTCCCGCTCCGCGAGGCCGTCGCACCGGCCGCACCGGCGCCCGCACCGGTGCCGATCGCCGAGGTGACGGCCGAGGAGATGCTCGTCGCGCAGGAGGCCGGAGCGACACTCCTCGACGTCCGTGAGCCATGGGAGACCACGTCGGGCATCATCGCCGGATCGGTCCTGATTCCCCTCGTCGACGTCCTCGCCGACACCGGGCAGGTCCAAGTGGAGCGGGTTATCGTCATCTGCAGCCATGGCATCCGCGCACGCCGGGCGGCGGAGGCACTGCGCGAGCGCGGCGTGGACGCATCGGTGCTCGCGGGCGGGCTCACCGCTTGGCCGCACACATGAGCGGCCTGCGCACGGTCGAGGAGCATCTCGACCGCATCCTCTCCACGGTGAGGATGCTCCCCGTGGAGTCCGTCGCCGTCGCCGACGCCCTCGGGGCGACACTTCGCGAAACCGTGACGGCGGCGGTCGACATCCCCCCGTTCGACAACTCGGCGATGGACGGGTTCGCGGTGCGATTCGCCGACGTCTCCGGCGTCGGGGCAGCAGCACCGGCGCTCCTGCGCATCACGGCCGACCTCCCGGCCGGAGCGGGCGCTGACCCGACGCTCGGCGCCGGCGAGGGCGCGCGGATCATGACGGGTGCGCCGCTTCCGAGCGATGCCGACACGGTCGTGCCGTTCGAGGACACCGAGGCGGGCCTCACGGATTCGCTCATCGAGACGCGCGTCGTGCGCTCGCCGCGGGCGGAGGGGGCGCACGTGCGCCGAAGGGGCGAGGACCTGAGGATCGGCGACTCGGTGCTGGCCCCCGGCGTGCGGATCGGGCCACTCCAAGCCGGCGCCGCCGCCGCTTCCGGGGTGCAGACGCTCGTCGTCTCCACTCGCCCGAAGGTCGCGGTCATCTCGACCGGCAACGAACTCGTCGCGCCGGGCGCACCGCTTCGCCGCGGTCAGATCCCCGAGTCGAACAGCGTCCTCCTGGCCGGGATGGTGATCGCCGCCGATGCCGAGGTCATCGCTCGCGAGAGCGTCGACGACGAGGGCACCGCTCTGCAGCTCGCCCTGGCGCGTGCCGTGGATGCCGGCGCAGGTGTCGTCGTCTTCTCCGGAGGCGTGAGTGCGGGAGCATTCGAGGTGGTGCGAAACGAGCTCGCCGAGTACATGGAGTTCACCCAGGTCGCCATGCAACCCGGGAAGCCGCAGGGGTTCGGCGTGACCTCGGGTGGGGCGTTGCTGTTCGGACTGCCGGGCAACCCGGTGAGCGCAGCGGTGTCGTTCGAGGTGTTCGTCCGGCCCGCGCTGCTGGCCGCTCAGGGGCGGACGAGCCTTCACCGCCCCCGCCTCCCGCTTCCCGCCGCCGTCGCCTGGCGTCCCCCGAGAGGACGGCGACAGTATCTTCCCGCCGTCGTCGAGAACGCACCCGACGGCGCCTGGCGCGTGCGGCCTGCGACGGCAGGCGGCTCGGCGTCGCATCTCGCGGGCGGACTCGGCCGCGCCCAGGCGCTGGCGATCGTGCCCGCGGACGTTGACGCCGTCGAGATCGGTGATCCCGTCGACGTGATGCTGCTGGAAGGATGGGGGGTATGAGCTTCACACACCTGGACGGCGCCGGTCACGCCCGGATGGTCGACGTCACCGAGAAGGTGCCGACGGTCCGCAGCGCCACCGCGGCCGGGTTCGTGCGTTGCGCACCGCCGATCATCGCAGCACTCCGCGACGGCACCGTCCCGAAGGGCGACGTGCTCGCGGTGGCGCGCATCGCCGGCATCCAAGCCGCCAAGCGAACCCCAGACCTCCTCCCCCTCGCCCACGTCATCGGCGTCCACGGCGCCGTGGTCGACCTGACGATCGTGGACGAGGGCGTACGGATCAGCGCGACGGTGCACACCGCGGACCGCACCGGGGTCGAGATGGAGGCCCTCACCGCCGTCGCGGTCGCCGCCCTCGCGGTGGTGGACATGGTGAAGGGGATGGACAAGGAGACGTCGATCGAGGACGTCCGCATCATGGCGAAGTCCGGTGGGAGATCGGGAGCGTGGCTCCGCGAACCGTGAGCGCGGCCGTGCTCCTCGCGGGCGGTCGCGCCTCGCGCGTGGGCGGGTCCGCGAAGCCGCTCTTCGTCGTCGGCGGGAAGACGCTCCTCGAGCATGCGCGGGAGGCCGTGGCCGCCTCGGCACCCGTCGTGATCGTCGGCGATGACACCGCGATGATCGCCGACGCAATCTGGACCCGCGAGGAGCCGCCGTACGGAGGGCCGGCGGCAGCCGTGGTCGCGGGGATGCATGCTCTCGGCACGCAGCCGCTCCCGGAGTGGACCTTTCTTCTCGCGTGCGACCTGCCCGGAGCCGTCGCCGCCACCGCGCGGCTCGCTGCACTCCTGCCGGCGCTCCCTTCCGACGTCGACGGCGTCTGCCTCGGCGACGGCGATCGCCCGCAGTGGCTCATCGGCGCCTACCGCACCGCCGTCCTGCAGCGCTGCACCGACGCGGCCCCGCGGGGTGGGGCGCACCTGTCGATGGCGATGCTCCTCGCCTCCGCGCGCCTGCGCGTCGTGGCCGCCCCCGAACACGAGACGGCCGACGTGGACACGTGGGACGACCTTTCCCGAGCGCGCGACCGCGCCACACGCCACACCGACACCGACGCGGCTGCGTCGGCCGACGAGGAGACGACATGACCGGACGAACCCTTCCCCCCGAAGCCCTCGACGCCTGGACCGTCGCGCTGTCCGAGGAGCTGGGGCTCAGCCCGGACGACCTCCCCATCGCTGTGGTGCTCGATCTCGCACGCGACGTGGCGAACGGTGTGGCACGGCCCGCTGCGCCGCTGAGCGCCTTCGCCGTGGGACTCGCCGCGGGACGCGCAGGCGGGTCGCCGGATGCCGTGCGCACCGCGATCGCCGCCGTCACGGCGCGGGCTTCGACCTGGGAGTCCGAGCGCTGATGGTGACCGTCCGCTACTTCGCGGCCGCGGAGGAATTCGCCGGCTGCCGCGAGGAGTCACGCCCCGAAACCGACCTGGGCGCGCTCCGCACGGCCCTCGCGACCGAGCGCCCCGCGCTCGCGCGGATCCTCCCCCGCTGCGCCGTGCTCGTCGACGGCGCCCGCGTCGGGGACGACACTGTGCTCGAGCGCGGCACGGTCGTCGACGTGCTGCCCCCGTTCGCCGGCGGCTGACTCAGCCGCCGAGGCCCTTCCACACGGCAGAGCCGTCGGTCGACAGCTGGCGCTTCCACACCGGGAGCTCCCGCTTGATCGTCTCGATCACCGCGCGACACACGTCGAACGACTCCGCCCGGTGAGGAGCACCCACCGCGATGACCACGGCAGCCTCGCCTATCCCGAGATGCCCGACGCGGTGACTCACCGCGACGAGCGCGCCCGTCTCCCCGACGGCGGCGAGCGCCATCGCGCGCAGCGACGCCTCGGCGTCCGGGTGCGCGGAGTACTCCAGTGCGCTCACCGGCCCGACCGAGTCGGGGTCGTGATCGCGAACCGTGCCGACAAAGCTCACGACCGCGCCGATCCCCGCATCGTCGACCGCCGCGAGGTGAGCGGCGATGTCCAGCGGGGATTCGCTGATCCGCGCCAGGCGCACCCCGCCCATCAGTGGTCCCCTCCGTCGAGCTGATCGAGGACATGCGGGGCGAGCGACACGATCAGCGGCATCGCCGACTCCACCGCGCGTGGCGAACCCGGGAGGTTCACGATGAGCGCGCTGCCGGACACCGCGGCCAGCCCCCGCGACAAGAGGGCTGCCGGGGTGTCGACCGAGCCCCGCCGACGCAGCTCCTCCGCGATCCCCGGCAGGGTGCGCTCTGCGACACGCGCTGTCCCTTCGGGCGTCAGGTCGCGGGGCGCGAGCCCCGTGCCCCCGGTGGTGACGACGACTCTCGAGCCCGACGCCAGTGCCTGCCGCAGCGCCGCTTCGACCGACTCGATCCCGTCGGCGACGACCGTGGCACCGTGGCACGTGTAGCCCGCCGCCCGCAGTGCGGCGACGGCGAGGGGGCCACTGGCGTCGACGCGCTCGCCTCGGGCGGAGCGATCAGACACGGTCACAACGGCAGCGGCAATCGGCACACAGCCAGCCTACGCGCGGCGCGCTTCGATACATGGGCCCACCCGCGGCCGAATGCACGGATAATGGAAGGATGCCACGGCCGATGCATGCTCACCGAGGGCTCGCGCAGGCGAGCCGTCTGCGCATCGTGCATGCCGTGATGCAGCGGCCGGGCGTCTCGCTCGCCGATCTGTCGGTCGAGACCGGCCTCCACGCCAACACGCTCCGCGATCACGTGCGCGTGCTGGAGACGGAGGGGATCATCCGCAGCATGCCGGAGCAGCGCGGCACCCGTGGTCGACCGCGCGCGCTCTACTACCCCGTCGATGCAGCCACCGAGAACGAGACCGCCCAGAGACGCGTCGACGAGGCGAAGCGCCGCGGCGATCTCCTGCGGCGCATGGTGCCGTCGGCGGCACCCGACCTCGACCCCGCGGCCGTCCACCAGATCGACGCGCTGTACGAGCACCTCGACGAGGTGGGCCTCGACCCCGATATCGACGAGCATCGTCTCGAGGTCTCGCTGCGGCCGTGCGAGTTCCACACTCTCGTCGAGGGTCACCGAGAGGTGCTGTGCCGCGTGCACGAAGGGCTCGTCCGCGACGTCCTCGAGCGCGCGGGCGGGCCGGTCGAGGTCGACCGACTGCTCCCGCTCGTGACCGAGCATCGGTGCGAGCTGCTCCTCCGGATGCGACCCGCGCACGACGAATCACCCCCGCCGCGGGACTAGCTTTCCTTCAGGGCAGGGGCTGATCGCGCGTCCCGCAGCATTCCGGCGACCACGAGCGCCGCCGCACCCACAAGGACGAGGAGCCAGAGGCCGAGCGCGTACGAGTTCGATTCCGCCTGGTACGTCGCTCCCATCACGAGCGGCGGGAAGTACCCGCCGAGTCCGCCCGTGGCAGCCACCACGCCGGTCACCGCGCCGACCTTGTCCGGCGGCGTCGACGGCCCCACCCAGGCGAACACCGCGCCCATCCCGAGGCCCATCGCGGCGGCCATGAGGTTGAAGACGACGCCGGTGAGCACGCCCTCCGGCGGCTGCTGACCAACGATGTAGGCCGTGGAGACGATGCCTGCCAGCGAGATGAGGGAGATGACCTTGGGTCCGAGCCTGTCGGCCAGCACGCCGCCGACAGGTCGCGCGATCACCGCGGCCGCGGCGAAGATGGCCGTCCGCGTACCTGCCCCCACGGCGTCCACCTCGTCGGGGTAGATGGTGGTCAGGTACTTGGGCAAGTAGGTCGAGAACGCCACGAATCCACCGAAGACGATCGCGTACAGGAACGACATGTGCCAAGTGACCGTCAACTTCAACGCCCCGACGACCTTCGGGACCAGCGCCTGATGGCTCGGTACCCACGCCGGCGACTCGCGGAGGAAGAACCACACCGCCGCGGCCACCACGATCATCACTCCGGCGATGAGCAGGTGGGTCGGGATGTACCCGATCGCGAGTGCGAGCCGCGGTGTAACGAACGCCGACACCGCCGTGCCGATCATGCCCATGCCGAAGATACCGGTGGCGAGTCCGCGCCGCGCGGCGGGGAACCAGGCGCTCGAGAAGGGGATGCCGACCGCGAAGATCGTGCCCGCCACACCGAGCAGGAAGCCGGCGACGAGCAGGAGCGGGTAGGAGCCGATCGATCCGGCGAACGCAACGAGGAGGACGGCGGGGACCGAGGCGAGGAGCACGAGCGTGAACATGCGTCGCCCACCGAAGCGGTCGGTCAGCGCCCCGACGACGATGCGGCCGAGCGCACCGACGAGCACGGGGGTGGCGAGCATCAGCGAGATCTGCCCCTGATCGAGCCCCATATTCTCGGCGTAGACGTTCTGCAGCGGAGCGATCGACATCCAAGCCCAGAAGCCGACAGTCGACGCGAGGGTGGCGAGGATCACCTGACCGAGCCCCCCGCGCAGATCGGGGGCGGCCTCTGTGGCGGGACGGTGCGGGACTTTCGTAGTCACGGCTACTCCATTCGACACGCTCACGGTAGCGGCGACGACGACTCCCGCACCACGGGTTCACCGTCCTTATTCGACGAGTCCGCGGCATCCATTGCCCCCGACCTTCAGTCCGTATTAAATACGGTGTACGGGCTGGTTCCCTGCCGCGACGATGCGGATACTGAGGGCAGCCATCCCGGCTGGAGGAGACGATGACACCACAGATCCGCAGCACTCCCTCGACGGACGGTCCTCTGGCGGACGCACTGCTGAGCATGGGCCGCTTCCTCCGCCCCGGCGAGACGAGTGAGGACCTGCGCTCCGTGTTCCTCAAAGGCGGACGTTCGGGCGACGTCTTCTACCGCGACCGCTGGGCGCACGACAAGGTCGTCCGTTCGACGCACGGCGTGAACTGCACGGGGTCGTGCTCGTGGAAGGTGTACGTCAAGGACGGCATCATCACGTGGGAGACGCAGCAGACCGACTACCCGTCCGTCGGCCCCGACTCGCCCGAGTACGAACCGCGCGGATGCCCCCGCGGCGCCGCGTTCAGTTGGTACACCTACTCCCCCACGCGCGTGCGGTATCCGTACATCCGCGACACGCTCGCCGAGCTGTACCGCGACGCCAAGCGCACGCATCCCGACCCCGTCGACGCGTGGGCCTCGATCGTCGAGGATCCCGAGAAGTCGCGCGCCTACAAGAGCGCCCGCGGCAAGGGCGGCCTGCTGCGCACGACGTGGGACGAGGCGATGGAGATTGCCGCCGCCGCACACGTGTACACCGTCAAGGAGTACGGCCCGGACCGGGTCGCCGGGTTCTCGCCGATCCCCGCGATGTCGATGGTCAGCCACGGTGCCGGGGCCCGGTTCCTGAACCTCGTCGGCGGCACGATCCTGTCCTTCTACGACTGGTACGCCGACCTCCCCGTCGCGAGCCCGCAGGTGTTCGGCGACCAGACCGACGTCCCCGAGTCCGCCGACTGGTGGAACGCCGGGTACCTCATGATGTGGGGCTCGAACGTACCCGTCACGCGCACGCCCGACGCGCACTTCATGGCCGAGGCGCGCTACCGCGGTCAGAAGGTGGTCACGGTCTCACCCGACTACACCGACAACACGAAGTTCGCCGACGAGTGGGTCGCACCGCACCCGGGCACCGACGCCGCGCTCGCGATGGCGATGGGTCACGTCATCCTCACGGAGTTCTTCGTGCAGCGCCGCACCGCGCCCTTCGAGGACTATATGCGCCGCTTCAGCGACGCGCCCTACCTCGTCGCGCTCGAGGAGCACCCGTCGGGTCTGGTCCCCGGCAAGTTCCTCACCGCGAGCGACCTGGGCGGCGAGGATGCCGCCGTCCCGCGTGCCGACTTCAAGACCGTCCTGCTCGATCAGAACGGCACACCCGTCGTTCCGAACGGGTCGCTCGGCCACCGCTTCACGCCCGAGGACGAGGGGCGGTGGAACCTCGACCTCGAGGGCGTCGTGCCGCCCCTGTCGCTGCTCGACCTCGACGACACGACCGAATCGGTCGAGATCGTCCTCCCCCGCTTCGACGTCACGCCCGGCGGCGAGGACGAGGCGCACGCCGGCGGGACGGGCACCGTCACCCGCGGCGTGCCCGTGCGCCGCGTCGCCGGCCGCCTCGTCACGACCGTGTTCGACCTGCTGCTCGCGCAGTACGGCGTCGCGCGCGACGGACTGCCGGGCCAGTGGCCGACCGGCTACGACGACCCGACCACGCCCGGCACGCCCGCGTGGCAGGAAGAGCTCACGAACGTGCCCGCGGCGCAGGCCGCGCGCATCGGCCGCGAGTTCGCCGACAACGCCGAGCGCTCGGGCGGCCGCTCGATGATCCTCATGGGAGCGGGCACCAACCACTGGTTCCACTCCGACACGATCTATCGCACGTTCCTGGCGCTGACGACGATGACCGGATGCCAGGGCGTCAACGGCGGCGGCTGGGCGCACTACGTGGGGCAGGAGAAGGTGCGCCCCATCACCGGCTACTCGCAGTACGCGACGGCCGCCGACTGGAACCGCCCGCCCCGGCAGAACATCGGCACGGCGTTCTGGTACCTCGCGAGTGACCAATGGCGCTACGACGGCCTGCCGGCATCCGCCCTGGCCTCTCCGCTCGCCCGCGGCCAGTTCGAGGACCGGACGACGGCGGACTGCCTCGTCGAGTCGGTCAAGCGGGGATGGATGCCTGCCTACCCGACCTTCTCGCGCAACCCGCTCGACCTGTGCGACGAGGCCGAGGCGGCCGGCAAAGAGCCCGCCGCGCACATCGTCGACTCCCTCACCGACGGGTCGCTGCACTACGCGGTCGAAGACCCCGACGCCCCGGAGAACTTCCCGCGCGTCATCTCCATCTGGCGAGCCAACGTGCTGGGCTCGTCGGGCAAGGGCAACGAGTACTTCCTCAAGCACCTGCTCGGCACCGACTCGGCCGTCCGCGCGCCCGAGTCGCCCGAGGGGTCGCGCCCGCGGGACATGGTGTGGCACGAGAACGCACCCGAAGGCAAGCTCGACCTGCTGATGACGGCGGACTTCCGCATGACCTCGACGACGCTGTTCAGCGACCTCGTGCTGCCGGCGGCGACCTGGTACGAGAAGTACGACCTGTCCTCGACCGACATGCACCCCTTCATCCACGCGTTCACGCCGGCGATCAACCCGCCGTGGCAGACGCGCACCGACTTCGATCTGTTCGGGGCGCTCGCCGAGAAGTTCAGCGAGTACGCGGCGGTGCACCTGGGCGTCCGCAAGGACGTCGTGGCCTCGCCGCTGCAGCACGACACCCCCGACGTCATGGCGACCCCGCACGGCACCGTCCCCGAGGACGCGCCGCTCGTACCGGGCGTGACGATGGCCAAGCTCATCGTCGTCGAACGCGACTACCCCAACCTCTACGAGAGGTGGAAGTCCCTCGGCCCGCTGACGGCCAAGCTCGGCATGACGACGAAGGCGATCACGTACCACCCCGACCGCGAGATCGAGCAGCTGAAGCAGAAGAACGGCGTCGTGCAGTCGGGCCCGTACACCGGCAGCGTGCTGCTGGACACCGACAAGAAGGCGTGCGAGATGATCCTCGCCTTCTCGGGGACGAGCAACGGCCGCCTCGCCGTGCAGGGCTTCCGCGAACTGGAGAAGAAGACGGGCCAGCGCATCGCGCAGCTCGCCGAAGACCACGAGGGCTCGCACATCACCTTCCAGGACGTTCAGGTGCAGCCGCGCAGCGTCATCACCTCGCCGGAGTGGTCGGGCTCCGAGCACGGCGGCCGTCGCTACACCGCGTTCGCGATCAACGTCGAGCACCTGAAGCCGTGGCACACCCTGACCGGCCGCCAGCACTTCTACCTCGACCACGACTGGATGAGCGAGCTCGGCGAGAGCCTGCCCGTGTTCCGACCGCCGCTGGACATGCACCGCCTCTTCGACTCCGAGAAGGTCGGCACGACCAAGCGCATCGCGGGGCCGGGCGCCGCCGGGCAGACCGAGGTGACGGTGCGCTACCTGACGCCCCACTCGAAGTGGTCGATCCACTCCGAGTACCAGGACAACCTGTTCATGCTGTCGCTGAGCCGTGGCGGCCCCACGATCTGGATGAGCACGCAGGATGCCGCGAAGATCGGCGTCCGCGACAACGAGTGGATCGAGTCGTACAACCGCAACGGCGTCGTCGTCGCCCGCGCGATCGTCTCGCACCGCATGCCCGAGGGAACGGTGTACATGTACCACGCGAAGGACCGCACGGTAGATGTCCCGATCGCCGAGACCAGCGGCCTGCGCGGCGGCATCCACAACTCGCTCACCCGCATCCTGCTGAAACCGAGCCATCTGATCGGCGGCTACGCGCAGCTCGCATGGGCGTTCAACTACCTGGGTCCGACCGGCAACCAGCGCGACGAGATCACGCAGATCCGCCGCCGCAGCCAGGAGGTGGAGTACTGATGAAGGTCATGGCTCAGATGTCGATGATCATGAATCTCGACAAGTGCATCGGATGCCACACCTGCTCGGTGACGTGCAAGCAGGCCTGGACGAACCGCACCGGTGTGGAGTACGTCTGGTTCAACAACGTCGAGACGCGCCCCGGCGTGGGCTACCCCCGCACGTACGAGGACCAGGAGAAGTGGGGCGGCGGCTGGGTGCGCACCAAGCGCGGCCGCCTGAAGCTGCGCAGCGGTGGCCGGCTGTCGAAGCTCGCGCGCATCTTCTCGAACCCGAAGCTGCCCGAGATCCACGACTACTACGAGCCGTGGACCTACGACTACGACATGCTGCTCAACGCCCCGAAGGGGCAGCAGACGCCCGTCGCTCGGCCGAAGAGCCTGCTCACCGGCGAGGACATGAAGATCTCGTGGTCGGCCAACTGGGACGACGACCTCGGCGGTTCGCTCGAGACGATGCAGGACGACCCGATCCTCAAGAAGATGAGCGAAGAGGTGAAGGCCGAGTTCGAGAAGGCCTTCATGTTCTACCTGCCGCGCATCTGCGAGCACTGCCTGAACCCCTCGTGCGTCGCCTCGTGCCCGTCGGGCGCGATGTACAAGCGCGCCGAGGACGGCATCGTGCTCGTCGATCAGGACCAGTGCCGCGGCTGGCGCATGTGCGTGTCGGGATGCCCGTACAAGAAGGTCTACTTCAACCACCGCACCGGCAAGGCCGAGAAGTGCACGATGTGCTACCCGCGCATCGAGGTGGGCCTGCCCACCGTGTGCTCGGAGACCTGCGTCGGGCGGCTGCGCTATCTCGGCATCGTGTTGTACGACGCCGACCGGGTGGCGCAGGCGGCGGCCGTCGAGGACGACAAGGCGCTGCTGCAGGCGCAGCGCGACATCATCCTCGACCCGTTCGACCCCGCCGTCATCGAGGCGGCACGCGCGGGCGACATCCCCGAGGACTGGATCGAGGCCGCACAGCGCAGCCCGATCTGGAAGCTCATGCAGTACCAGGTCGCCCTGCCGCTGCACCCCGAATACCGCACCATGCCGATGGTCTGGTACATCCCGCCGCTCTCTCCCGTCGTCGACGTCGTGACCGGCTCGGGCAACGACGGCGAGGACGCGCGGACCCTGTTCGCCGCCATCGACAAGCTGCGGATCCCGATCGGCTACCTCGCCGAGCTCTTCACGGCGGGCGACATCGCCCCCGTCGACCTTGCCCTGCGCCGCCTCGCCGCGATGCGCTCGTACATGCGCGGCGTGAACCTCGACGACGAGCGCGACGAGCGCATCGCACGGGCGGTCGGCATGAGCGGCACCGAGGTCGAGGAGATGTACCGGCTGCTCGCGATCGCGAAGTACGAGGAGCGCTACGTCATCCCCTCGGCGCACACGGAGCAGGCTCACGCCCTCGAGGAGATGGCGTGCTCGCTCGACTTCGACGGGGGCCCCGGCATGGGCGGCGCCGGTCCGTTCGGCTCCTCGAGCGGTCCGAGCGTGCCCGTCGCGGTGGAGAACTTCCACATCCTCGCCGACCGGCAGACCGCCGACCGACCGTCGTCGCCCGGGCGCGTCAACCTGCTCAACTGGGACGGCAACGGCAACGCCGACGGGCTCTTCCCGCCGACCTCGATGACGGCGGTGCGCGAGACCGGCAAGGGCAAGGACAAGAACCAGGGCGCGGGTGAGGGCCGCCCATGAGCTCCGTCCTGCCCCGCGTCACCCCGCGCCGCGCCCTGCCCCCCGAGGTGCCCGCCCTGCGGCTGTCGGCCGTCGACCGCGCCGCCACCCACATGCTCGCGTCGCTCCTGCTCGACTACCCCGATGCCGCGTGGTTCGGGCGCCTGCCCGCCCTGCGTCCGCACATCGACGCGCTGCCGTCCGCGATCTCGGAACCCCTGACATCCTTCGTCGATCAGGCCGAAGCGGCCGGCGAGGCGGAATGGCAGCGGCGCTACGTGGTCACATTCGACCTCAAGCGCAAGTGCAGCCTGTACCTGAGCTACTACGCGACCGGCGACACGCGCCGCCGCGGCGTCGCGCTGGTCACGTTCCTCGAGGCGTACCGCGCCGCCGGGTGGGAGTTCGACGCGGATGACCTGCCCGACTTCCTGCCGGCGGTGCTGGAGTTCTCGGCCCGCGCCGACGCCGCGACCGCCGATGCTCAGATCGCCGGCGCGCTGCTCGCCTCGCACCGCGAGGGTATCGAGGTACTGCGCGCCGCGCTCGAGGGCATGTCGAGCCCGTGGGCGCTCGTCGTGCGCACCGTCACGCAGTCGCTTCCCCCCATCGACGCCGCGACCCGCGAGCGCTACCTCGACCTCATCAACGAGGGGCCGCCCACCGAGACGGTGGGCCTCAGCTTCCTGGGGCAGCTTCCGGCCTTCCGTCCCGTCTCGCAGGAGGCACCATGACCACGCTGCAGATGATCCTCTGGGTCGCGATCCCGTACGCCTCGATCGCGGTGTTCGTCGTCGGGCACATCTGGCGATACCGCTACGACAAGTTCGGCTGGACCACCCGGTCGAGCCAGACGTACGAGAACCGGCTGCTGCGCTGGGGGTCGCCGATGTTCCACTTCGGCATCCTCATGGTCATCGCGGGTCACGTCGTCGGACTGTTCATCCCCCGCGAATGGCTGTACGCGATCGGCATCAACGAGGAGATGTACCACATCGGCGCGACCGTCATGGGGTCCTTCGCCGCCGTGCTGACCCTCGTGGGGCTCGCGATCCTGATCTACCGCCGGCGTACCGTCGGCCCCGTGTTCCTCGCGACGACCGTCATGGACAAGGTCATGTACGTCTTCCTGGCCGCCACGCTCGGCTTCGGCACGCTCGCGACCGTCGTGTACCAGGTGTTCGGCGGCGGATTCCACTACCGCGAGACGATCTCGCCGTGGATCCGCAGCATCTTCCTGTTCCAACCGCAGGTCGAGCTGATGGCCGAGGTGCCGCTGCTGTTCCAGCTGCACATCCTGACGGCGTTCGCCCTGTTCGCGCTGTGGCCGTTCACGCGCCTCGTCCACGTGTTCTCCGCGCCGGTGGGCTACCTGTTCCGTCCCTACGTCGTCTACCGCTCACGCGACGCCGTGCGCGGCGCGCGCCCCGTTCGTCGCGGCTGGGACCCGGTGCAGACCCCCGACCCCGAGCGCCTGCACAAGCTCTAGGTTCTAGACCAGCCGGACGGGCACCGCGCGGAAGCCGGCGACGGGTGCCTGCTCACGCTCCGGGTCGCCCGCCGGCTCGATGCGGCCCGCCGTGAGCAGCGCCCGCACGAGCACGCGCAGCTCGGCGGTCGCGAGCAGGCGTCCCGGGCACACGTGCGGGCCGGTGCCGTAGACGAGGTTCGCGGCGGCGTGCGCGGCAGGGTCGAAGGCGTCGGGTTCCGCGAAGACGGCCGGGTCGCGGTTGGCGGCGCGCCAGTCGAGCACGACGATCTGGCCGGCGTGCACGGGGCAGCCGCCGACCTTGGTCTGTCGCGTGACGCGGCGTCGGTTGGAGACGAACGGGTCGTCGGCGCGCAGGATCTCGTCGATCGCGGCGTCGAGGTCGGCGTCGGATGCCGCCGCGAGATGATCCTGATGCTCCGGGTGCACGGCGAGCCAGTGCACGATGACGCCGGTGCACAGGGCGAGCGAGCCCAGGTCGCCGCCCGTGACGTTGCGCAGTATCGACACGAGCTCGTCGTCGCGTAGCGCCGAGCCGTCACTGTGCCGCAGCGCCATCAGCCGGGCGGTGACATCGTCGCGCGGATGCTCCCGACGCCGTCGCAGCAGCTCCCGGATGATGGCGTCGAACCGGTCGGCGATCTCGGCGGTCGCCCGCGGGTGCCCCGTGCGCGATGCGACGCGGTTGTCGGCGACCCACTGCAGCAGCGGCTCCTCCCACTCGGGCAGCCATCCGAGCCACGCCGACTGGGCGCGCACGGCGAAGCGCGCACCGAGGTCGGCAACGGCGCCGAAGGGCGCATCGGCGGCGTCGAGCCGGGCGACGAGGTCGGCGGCGATGCGCTCGAGCTCGGGCAGCAGCTGGGCGACGGCGTCGGCATCCATGAACGGGTCGAGCAGGTGGCGCATCTCGGCGTGCGCCGCCCCGTCGAGCCCGTTGGGCACCTGCAGGTGGCGCGAGACGATGCTCGAGAAGGTCTCCGGGTCGTGCGCGAGGCGGACGACTTCAGCATGGTCGCCGATGACGAGGCGGCCCTTCTGATCGAGATGCACGCGGTCAGTCGTCGACATGGAAGATCCCCTTCGCCCCCTTCTCGGCGTCGCTCATGATGTGCGTGACGAAAGGATAGTTCCCCGCCTCGGGGAACGACAGCTCGACGAAGCCGCCCTGCGCGGGCTGCATCGCGAGCGCCTGCGATCCGCCGGCGTCTCCGGGGCGCAGCGTGTACGCGCCCTCGAAGTAGACCGTGTCGAACTGGCCGCCGACGATGTGGAACGACGAGGGCGTGTTGGGTCCGGCATCCAGGGTCCAGATGCGCACGCGCTCGCCCACGGCCGCCGTCAGCGGGCGGTACGCGTACTGGTTCGCGTACCCGTTGAAGGTCACGAGGTCGGGAAGCTGCGTCGCGATGCGGTCGGCGTCGGCCGTCTCGCCCTGCGGGCCGAGGTACAGCTCGCCCTGCACGAGCACGTACTCGCGGTCGACGGGGGCGAGGTCGGGAGGGTCGATGATGACGGCGCCGAACATGCCGTTCGCGATGTGCATCGACATCGGCATCGTCGAGCAGTGGTACATCCAGATGCCCGCCTGCGTCGCGGTGAAGGTGTAGACGAGCGTCGCATCCGGCTGGATGGTCCGCATGGGCTCGTCGGGGGCGAGCGCGCCGGCGTGGAAGTCGATCGAGTGTCCGATCGTGCCGTCGTTGACGAGGGTGATCTCGAAGATGTCGCCGATCTTCCCTCGGAGCACCGGACCGGGCGCCGAGCCGCCGAACGTCCATCGCGTCTGTCGCACCCCGGGAGCGACCTCCTGCACCGTCTCCTGCACGGTGAGCGTGACGCGATGCACCCGTTCGTCGACTGCAGGGGTCAGCGCCGCCGGCCACTCTTCGAACCCGACGGCGGGCGCCCGCTCGAGATCAATGTCGGCCGCAGCCGACGCCCCCGCGGAGGTGCCCTCGCCGTGGGACCCGTGGGCCGAGCCGTCGTCGCCCGGCTCACCGGACGCGTCGACCGGTGCTCCGGTGACCACCACGGTGAGTTCCATGCCCATCTGCCGATGTCCGGCGATCGAACACCAGCCCTGCATGTCAGACCCGATCACGCCGACGTCGACCACCTCGCGAGCGCCCGGGACAAGCCGTTCGGAACGGAACCCGTTGGCGAACGTGAGGTCGTGGACGTCGCTGCCGGTGTTGTGGAAGGTCACGACGAGTCGGTCGCCGTACGGCACCTCGATTTCGTCGAGCGTGTAGCGCATCCCGCTCACCCCGACGGTGACTTCCGTGGTCTCGCCCGAGGCGACGACTGCGCCGGTCGGTGCACTGACTGCGATGCCGACAGCCGCGGGGTCGGCAGCCACCCCTGCGCCGACGCAGAGGGCGAGCACCGCGAACGCAGCGCTGACGGCACCGACCCGGCGCGGCGGCAGTGGGGGCGCGACGGCGACGGGCGTGCCGAGCGCGACACGCCCGCTGCGATCGGGTGAATCGCCTTCCGCGCGACGCACCCGACGGCCGGCGAGGATCGCGCGCGCCGCCAGCACGAAGAAGGCGATGACGACCCCGACCGCCACGAACGACAGCAGCACTCGGGCGAGCGACGGCATCGGCAGCAGATAGAGGATGATCGCGCCGTTGAACGCGGTGACCCGGAAGACCGCCCCGCGGTCGAGCATCTCCGCGCCGACCTTCGCCGCCGCAGGGCTCCCGAGAGCCACGACGGGCAGCAGATAGCTGAGCGCACCCATCAGCAGCTGCGCCGCGAACCCTGCCACGAGAGGACCGAGCACCGAGAGGTAGGCGGTCCGAAGCGACGCCCAGTCGCCGCTCGTAACGGCCAGGAACACGAGCGCACCCGCCGCGATGAGCACCCAGCCGAACGCTGCCGCGAGGCTCCACCCGGCGAAGGTGGCCGGGTGCATCGCGCGGGCCTGATGCCACCCCTGCACGGCGATCATCCCCGCCCCGGCGAGCCACACCAGCATGCCGGCGGCGACAAGAGGGCGTACGCCGGTGACCGGTCCCGCGGCGGCCAGAAGGAGCCCGGCCGTGAGGAGCGGGAGGGCGCGACGCGCGGCCACGTCGACGGCGTCGGACATACGCGCATGGAGCACCGTGGGCCACAGCAGCACGAGCGTTCCGAGCGCAGTGAGTCCGATCCATCCGAACGCGTTCAGCACGAGATGTGAGACGACGAGTCGGTCGGTCGCAGCCGGATCGGCCACCGCCGGCATGGTGACTCCGATCGCGATACCGGCCAGGAATACGAGGCCTGCCGCGATGTAATAGCGGACGAGAGGGGCGAACCTGGCCGGAAGAGCGCGCCGCAGTTGGACGATGAGGATGACCGCGTGAGCGACCACCGCCATCGCCACCAGCGCGGCTCCCGTGACCGTCAACGGCAGGAGCGACACGGCGACACCGGTCACCACGAACGCGGCACCGAGAGTGTGGAGGGCGAGGCGCGCCGCCAACCCCGTACGCCCCGCGGGAGCCGATCGGCGAAGGAGCGTGTCGGTGAAGTGCTGCGACCAAATGAGGATCGCCGCCGTCGCCGCGCCGAGGAGCGGCAGATGGACCATGAGCCAGAGCGGCTGTGACACGAAACGGTGCACGAAGACAGCGACCACCGACATCACCATCCAGAACAGCACCAGCGAGTTCGTGAGCAGGTACCAGTTACGCCTCGACACGTCGTCCGCCTTGCCTCTCGGTGAACCGTGCGCGTGCGGACACCGTGATCGCCAGCACGCCGTACAGCATCATCGCCACGGCCGCGGTTGCCCCGGCCGTCTGCAGCGCGTGGATCCACCCCCAGGCGTCTCCGGCGACGACCCGCGCGAGCAGCGCCGCGTGCAGGAGACCCACCGGCACGTAGAGCACCGCGTGGTACGGGATCCGCACGCCGAGGACGGCGGGGAGGATGATCGGGGCGTGCGCCATGATCATCGTGACCACGAAGCCGAGGAAGATCGCATGTGTGGTGGCGTCGTAGATCGCCCCTTCGGTGCGCGCCCCGCCCAACACCCATCCGGCGCCTGCGATGATCAGCCACACGTAGCCGACGAGGAGACACGCCGCGACGAAGCGCGGGAGTCCGCTCATCCGGACGGTCGTGCGCGCGACGTCGTACGGCAGCAGCCAGGCCGAGAGGGCGATGAGAAGGACCCCGGCCACCGGCACCGCGACCGTCGGTACCGTGAGGCTCACCACTGCGGCAGCCGACAGGCTCAAGGCGAGGGCGAACAGCAACCGCTCGGCCGCGAGACCAGGGGCGTTCAGGCGTGCGAGTTCGAGTCTTTCTCCCACGATGGTGAGGATGAGGTAGACGGCCAGAAGGGGGACCAGACGGCTCGGCGGCACCCCACCGCTCCACGCGACCGTCGCCACGAGCGCCGTGATCGCCCCGAGCGCTTGCACCGTGGTGGCGGTCATGGGCTGCCGCCTCCAGATGGCGCGATACTGCCACACGTGCACTGCGAGTCCGGCGACGACCATCAGCGGACCCGTCATCGGCGGCGCCGGGGTCAACGCAATCAGAGCGCCGCCGGTCATCAGTGCCGGGGCTGCGTAGGCCCACGACCTCCGGAGCGCCACCGCCCGCTCGAGCGAGATGAGCGCGCCGATCGCGCCGAAGACGAGGAGCGGCGCGTGGAGTTCGGCAAGGCGCTCAGCCCCGATCGGCATCGGAAGGCCTAGGAGCAGGAGCCCGGCGTTCAGCCCGAGCACGAGGACCCCGGCGGCAGAGAGCACCAGCACGAGCCGCGCCGGGCGGGCGGGCGCTCGGGGTTCCATGTCTCGACGCTACGCTTCTCGCCGCGGCGGTCTCCAGTGACGGCCGTGGTTATTCAGAGGACTCCCGCCGTCGGTGTCCCCCACCATTCGTCGCCGGATCGGAAGGGGCGGATGCGCGGAACGGCGCGAGTCTGCGCACGCCGGAACCCCGTCACGCGCGGCGGCCTCTGCTGCGGCGGTGATCCTGTTCGCCAAGCCCCGGAAGGTGAAGCCCCGGAAGAGCAGCACCGCCAGCCAGTACGGCCGGCCCGCGAGTTCCCGTGGGAAGAACACCGCGCACTGTGGATAGGTCGACCCGTGCGGACCGGGTTCGCAACCGAGTTCCAGCCATGCCGCACCGGGCACCTTCATCTCGGCGCATCGATCATGTCGCCGATGCGGGAGCCGCTTCCGAGCGACTCCTCGGCCGCGATTATCGCGCCAGCCGAGGCACCGAGGTAGTGCACGCCGTCAGCGCAGCGATCACCCGACGCATCCGCTCGAATGTGGGCTCGAGCCCAGAGCGCACGGTCTCGACGCTGCCTCCGCTCACCACGATGCCACCGACGTCGGCGATCGCTTCGAGCCTAGGTACGGTGGCGAGGAACCCGATCTCGCCGAACATGCCGATCGCGAGGCGTGCTCGGCTCATCGCGTCGCTGAGGGTTGACGGGTGCCGGAGCGCCCGGCCCGTTCGGAGGCAACCGGAACGAAGTCGAGTCAGTCGAGGCTTCGCGCCGCGAGAGGGCGCCAGAGCAGCCAATTCGATGGCATTGCGATGACGTCGTCAAGTTTCACCAACTAAGAAGTCCCGGGAACCCTTGGGTTCCCGGGACTTTCCAGTCGGCATGACAGGATTTGAACCTGCGACCCCTTGATGTCGGGTCAAATCTCGCCCTCACTCCGAAAGTGCACTGGCCACCCACGTCGAGGGCCCGCGGTCAGGCTACGAGGACACTCTTTTCGGCGTCGCGCATGGACTCAATCATCGACTCGTGCTTGGTGTCGGCGTTCTTCCCGTCGCAGTTCTATGCGGCCACGAACCACGTTGCGGTGATCGTCGAGGTTGCCGAGACAGCCGTGCGCCCGATGACCCGGCGACACCGCGTCCATTGGATTCGAGTCGATTGCGCCCTCGCCGATACCGAAGTCCAACAGCAGCTCCAGCACCTCCTGGGAACGCCCCGCGGCATCCTCTGACCTGGCCCTCAGGATACCCAGATGATCTTCGATGGGTTTCCGCGTGATTTCTCCGATCGTCAGGTGACCGAACGCAGGCATGAGCTGCGTCCGGACGACGCGCTCGCACATGGCGCAGGTGGCCCTACTGGCATCTGAGAACGACCGGATGTCATCGAGCCAGCAGATGACGAGCTCGTGGAACGGATCGGCAGAGGTGAGCGACCGCCACACGGAGAGTTCGGACACATGCAGTCGTTCCGCCAGTCGCTCCTGCAACACCGCCTGAGCGTCGGCGGCGGAGTCGCCGGTCGCCGTCACCCTGTGTACCTCGTCATCCCAGGTGCCGATCCGCGCCGACGCGCGGAATCGCCCGATATCGAGGCGGTCCGTTGTGATCTTGCCGTGTGCGCCGAGCGTCAGCGGCGTCCGTCCTGCCTTCATGTCGCACCTTCCTTCCTGTCTTTAGAACCCGAGGATTTCGTCGAGGATGTCGATCGTGATCGGGTCGACCTCTACGGCGGAGACGACGTAGCTCGCGCGGGTGATCTGCTCGTTCGCGTGACCGAGCAGCCGGGAGGCGAGGGTGATCCCAGCCGCCCGCTCGACGAGAGTGGCCGTGGTGCGCCGGTACAAGTGCGTGCTGTACTCGTCGATGTCCACATCAAGCGTGATCAGCGCAGCCCGGTTGTCTTCGACGAAGGTGCGCAGCAGTCGCTCGTAGTTGCTCACGCTCATCGGCCTCCCGGTGCTGGTCGGGAACAGGTACGCCTCCTCCCCCGGCCCTGCGACGGCGAGGCGGCTACGGACCGCGGTGGCCGCCATCGCGGGCAGTGCGATGCGGCGCCGCTGCCGGGCGCGTTTGGGCGCGTTCTTGCGGTGCAGTCCCTGCTTCTTGGTGTGCACGATCGTGCCGTCCACTAGCAGCGTCGGTGGGCTGCTGGTCATGTCGACGTCTTTGCGTCGCAGCCCGATGCACTCCCCCACGCGGGCGGAGGTACCCAGCATGATGTCCATTCCGTCAATCAGGGCGCGGTAATTTGGCCGCGGACCGGGGCTACCCGTCGCTCGCCAGCGGTGCATGAGGTCGCGGATCGCGCTCACCTGAGCCGCGGTGAGCACCGACGTCTTCTTCTCCGGCATCGGCAGTCGCTGTACGTCGCGCACCGGGTTGCGCGGGATCGCGTCGTCGCGCACGGCGTAGCCGCAGATCAGTCCGAGCACGGCCCGCGCCCGGCGCGCCTTGGAGAGCGAGCCGATCTGGAAGATGCCCTGGATGATCCGGTCGGCCCGGCCCACCGTGAGCTGGTCCAGCGCGATCCCACCGCACGCCGGCTTCAGGATGAGTCGCACCGTTGTCTCGTAGGACTCGACCGTCGAGTAGGCCAGGCTGCCGGCGTCCGCGCGCCCGGTGACGTGGATGAGCCACGCGTCGGCGGCCGCCGCGATCGTGCTCGCCCCGGTGAGAGCCCCCTCGCCGTTGCTGGTGAGCTGCGCAGCCAGCCGGCGCAGCTCAGCGAGAGCGCCTTCCTCGGTGTCGGCGGTGGCGCGCAGCTGGCGCAGTTCCCCCGCGTCATCGCGCATCCGCCCGCGGGCGCGATACCGCCCGTCGGCGAGCTTGGTGATCTGCACCGCGCCGACCTCGCCGGCGGGAATGCGCGGCCTAGGCATGCCGGTGCTCTCTAGCCCACGCGTACACGTCATCCGGGTCGTAGCGCACGTGCCGACCGAGCTTCAGATAGGGCGGACCATGGCGTGTGAGACGCCAGTCCTCCAACGTGCGCTCGGGCACTTGGAGCATCTCGGCGATTTCCGCCTGGGTCTTGAACCCGGGAGTGCCGGAGGTCGATGCGTCCATGCATACAAGGTGCGCCGGATTCCTCCGGACCAACCCGTACTCCACCGTGCGACGGCGTGGGTACCGGGACGCACCTACTCCGCGAAGACAATCGCGCGAGTATTTGGTCTCGTTTCTGGTCTCCGGGCCCGTCAGGCCTCTCGGATGACCCTCTGACGAGGAGGGATTCTGTGGCGGAATCCTGCGGATTTCACTGCTGGGGTACCTGGACTCGAACCAAGAACAACTGAACCAGAATCAGCCGTGTTGCCAATTACACCATACCCCAAGGGCGTTTCCACCGAAGTGGCACCGAGAGACGAGTCTACCCGACTCGAACGGGGCGACCAAACCCGCAGCGGCTCGGGCGTTTCGTCTCGCTTCGCTCGCTCAACGACCAGGAAGCGAACGCCCGTCGCGTCTCGCTTCGCTCGCTCAACGACCGGCAAGCGAACGCCCGTCGCGTCTCGCTCAGTCGCTGAGGTGCTGCACCAGGGCGTCGAGCCGCCGGAGTGACTCGGCCTTGCCCAGCAACTCCATCGACTCGAACAGCGGTGGTGAGACCCGTCGTCCGCTCACAGCCACGCGCAGCGGACCGTAGGCCACCCGCGGCTTCAGACCCAGGCCCTCGATGAGAGCGCCCGACAGCGCCTCCTGCACAGCTGCGGCCGAGAAGTCGTGCTCGGGCACTCCCCCGAGCACGTCGACGGAGGCCACGAGCACCTCGCCGGCATTCGTCGGAAGCCCCTTCAGCGCGTCGTCGTCATAGGCGACGTCGTCGCGGAAGAGGAACCCGAGCAGGCCCGGCGCCTCGCCCAGCAACTGCATTCGCTCCTGAACGAGCGGCGCGGCAGCATCGAGCACACGCTGCTGATCACCCGTGAGCGTCTCCCCCACCAGGCCCGCACCGTGCAGATACGGCACCAGGCGGGCGGCGAAGTCCGCCGGTTCCAACATGCGGATGTGGTCGCCGTTGATCGACTCGGCCTTCTTCTGGTCGAACCGGGCTGGGTTGGGATTGACATCGACGATGTCGAAAGCTGCGGTGAACTCCTCCAGCGAGAACACGTCGCGATCGGGCGCAATCGACCAGCCCAGCAGGGCGAGATAGTTGAGCAAGCCCTCGTGGATGAATCCCCGCTCGCGGTGCAGGAACAGGTCGGCCTGCGGGTCACGCTTGGAGAGCTTCTTGTTGCCGGTCTCGCCCAGCACCAGGGGCATATGCCCAAAACGCGGCATGAAGTCGGTGACGCCGGCATCCATGAGTGCACCGTAGAGCGCCAACTGGCGAGCCGTCGACGGCATGAGGTCTTCACCGCGGATCACGTGCGTGATACCCATCAGTGCGTCGTCGACCGGATTCGTGAACGTGTAGAGGGCCTGGCCGCCCGCGCGGACGACGACGAAGTCGGGAAACGACCCGGCAGGGAAGGTGACTTCTCCGCGGATGAGGTCGACGTAGGTGAGGTCGTGGTCGGGCACACGCAGCCGCCACGCCGGCTCGCGTCCCTCGGCGCGGAACGCGGCCTTCTGCTCGTCGGTCAGATGCCGGTCATGGTTGTCGTACCCGAGCTGCTTCGCTCGACCGGCGGCCTCGTTGCGCGCATCGATCTCCTCCGCCGTCGAGTACGACTCGTAGACCGCACCCGATTCGATCAGCTTCTGGAGCACATCCGCATAGATGCCCGTGCGCTGCGACTGGCGATACGGGGCGTGCGGGCCGCCCTTCTCCACGCCTTCGTCCCAGTCGATCCGCAGCCAGGTGAGCGCATCGACGAGCTGACGGTAGCTCTCCTCGCTGTCGCGCGCGGTATCCGTGTCTTCCACACGAAAGATGAGCTTGCCTCCCGTGTGACGCGCATAGGCCCAGTTGTAGAGGGCTGTGCGCACCATGCCTACGTGCGGAAGACCGGTCGGTGACGGGCAGAACCGAACGCGAACGTCTGTTCCGGAGGCGGTAGTGGTGCGGGGATCGATCGCTGCAGACATCCCGTTCAGTCTAGTTCGCAGCAGGCAGGGGAACGGTGGCGGTGGCGACGGCGCGCTCCACCGCGCTCAGCACGACCGCGATCGAGGGCACCCGCTCCGCGCGGTGGGCCGTGACCACATGGATCGATCGCTCCTCGCTTCGCGGAAGTGCGCGCGTGACGATCCCCGGAAGGAGGGGGAAGGATGCCACGCCGAGCGCGGGCAGGGTGGCCACCCCGATCCCCTGCGCGACGAGTCCCTCGACCGCCGCGACATTGTCGGTCTCGAATCCGATCCGCGGAGCGAAGCCGGCGCGACCGCACATCTCCAAAAGGTGACCGCGACAGCGCGGACATCCCGCGATCCAGTTCTCCTCTGCCAGGAGTCCGACCGTCACCGTGGCCTCTCGCGTTGCCGGGTGATGCTGCGGAAGGATCAGCAGCAGGTCGTCGCGTCCCACGGTGGTGACAGAGAGACCGCGCGCGCTCGTGCCATGTGGGTCATCGCGATCGCCCGGGTACGCGAAGGTGAGCGCGATGTCGGCGCGGTCATCACGCACCGCCTGGACTGCCTCCGGGGGCTCGGCCTCGACATAGGTGAGCGTGAGTCCCGGTTGACGGCGGGCCAGGTCGGCGAGCACGCGCGGCAGGACGGTCGGGGAGGCCGACGGGAACCCGATCACGCGCACCGTCGCCGCTTGCAGTCCGCGCAGCGACGCGAGCTCCTCGGCCGCCGCGTCCAGCGCTGTCGTGACCGAGGGCGCGTGTCGAGCGAGAATGCGACCTGCCTCGGTGAGTCGCACCTTCCGTCCCGCCCGCTCCACGAGGGGAAGTCCGAGCCGCGCCTCGAGTCGCCGCATCTGCTGACTGAGAGCGGGCTGGCTGTAGCCGAGCGCATCCGCCGCGGCGGTCAGAGACCCGAGGTCGGCGATCGCCTTGACGACGCGGAGGGCCTGAACATCGAGATCGGTTGACGTGTCCATTGCCTAACATAACCATTCAGCATGTTTTCCATGCAACACCTGTCGTGGACGAATAGACCATACCGCGGGATGCTCGACGCATGAGCCTTGCATCGCCGGTCCGAGCAGCCGAGACCTCGCTCGCTGCGTTGCGCGCGGAGTTCACGGACGCGCACGGGTACCTGGCCGCCTGCACGGCCGGCTTGCCGATGGCCTCCACCCGGACCGCCGTCATGGGCGATCTGCTCGGACGGCCCGATCCGGCCCACTACGCCCTCGTCGCAGAGCGCACCCGGTCTTCGTTCGCGCGCCTGGTAGGCGCCGCGCCTGAGTCGGTTGCCATCGGATCGCAGACATCTGTCTTCGTGGCGATGGTCGCCGCTTCGCTCCCCGACGGGGCCGAGGTCCTCTGCCCCGGGGACGAGTTCTCCTCGCTGGTCCTCCCCTTCGTTCACGCCGGACGCGGCATCCGCGTGCGCACGGCACCGCTGGCGGGCCTCGCCGACGCCGTGCGGCCGGAGACGGCTCTGGTCGCGTTCTCGCTCGTGCAGTCCGCGTGCGGATCCATCGCCGACGCGGAGGCGATCGTGCGAGCCGCAGGCCGCGTCGGCGCACGCACGCTCTGCGACGTGACCCAGGCCGCCGGCTGGATGCCGGTCGATGCGACCCGATTCGACGCCGTCGTCTGCCACGCGTACAAGTGGCTGTGCGCCCCCCGGGGCGTGGCATTCCTCGTCGTGCAGCCCACGTTTTCCCCCCACCTACGCCCCGTGAACGCCGGTTGGTATGCCGGCGAGAATCCGTGGGCGTCCTGCTACGGCCCGGCGGCGATCTTGGCCGACAGCGCCCGTCGGTTCGACCTTTCGCCGGCGTGGCAGGCGTTCGTCGGAGCAGAGCCAGCGCTGCGCACGTTCGCCGACGCCGATCTGGAGGCGGTGCGCGCCTACACCACAGGTCTCGCGGGCGAGTTCCGCGCCCGCATCGGTATCGATGCGCCGGACAGCGCCATCGTGAGCTGGCTCGACCCCGACGGCGCGGCCCTGTCCCGCTTGACCGCAGCCGGCATCACGGGATCGGGTCGCAACGGACGGGTGCGCGTGGCGTTCCACGTGTTCAACGACCCATCGGATGTCGACCGCGCCGCACGTGCCCTCGGCTGCTGATGCGGCTGCGCCGTCAGCGCCGCGCGTAGGGGGCAAGGAGCACGATCGCCCCGACGATGACCAGCGCCACCAGGGCGAGCCCGCCGTAGCCGATCAGACTCAGCACCACGCCGGCCAACACCGCGCCGATCGCGGCACTGAGTGTCATCAGCGTGTCGCTGAGACCTTGCCTGCGCGGGCGCATCGCCGTGAGGGTGCTCTCCGTGAGCAGTGCCGCTCCGGCCACGGTGGCCGCGCTCCAGCCCAGCCCGAGCAGCAGGAGCGCCACCAAGACCGCCCACTGATTGTCCGGAGCGATTGCTGCCGTGACCAGAGCCGCCACGAGGCTCGCCTGTCCGAGGAGGATGGTGGGCATCCTCCCCCACCGATCGGCAAGCACACCGAACACCGGCGAGAGCCCGTACATGCCGAACACGTGGAGCGCGATGGTCGTACCGACGATCACGGTGACGTGCTCGGGTGCAAGGTGTGCCAGATGGACAGGGGTCATCGCCATGACCGAGGCCATCGTCACGTGAGAACCGGCGACCGCGAAGATCGCGTAGCGCGCGGTGCGGGGATGGTCGGTCTCGACCACCGGAGCCGAGGCCCCAGCTCCCGAACGGGCGAGTCGTTGCGAGATCAGCAGCGGGTCGGGCCGAAGCGCGATGAGGTACAGCACGAAGGCGCACACCTGGGCCACGATCGAGAAGGCGTAGGCGCCGGTGAGGGGTGGCATCCCGATGGCGGCGCCGAGCGCTTCGCCCGGGGTGAGCATCAGCGGTCCGAGCACTCCCCCGACCGTCGTCGCCCAGACCACCGTGCCGAGGTCGCGTCCGCGCCGCCCGGCGCCGGCGAGGTCGGTTGCCGCGAACCGGGATTGCAGGTTGCCGGCGTTTCCTGCCCCGATCAGCACGACACCCAGCAGAAGCAAGGGGAAGATGCGGAGCGCAGCCGCAGAGACGACCACCACGATGCCGGCCAACGCAAGGAGATTTCCGAGTGTGAGAGCCCATCGCCGCCCACGTGCCGCTGCCAGTCGTGCAAGCGGGATCGCGCAGATCGCCGCTCCGAGTGTGACCGATGCCGTCGCCCATCCCGACAGCGCCTCCAGCCCGGAGATATCGGCCGCCAAGAGTGCACCCAGCGACACCGTGGCCCCGAAGGCGATTCCTCCGAGCACCTGACCTGCGGCGAGAGTGCGTACCGTGCGCCGCTGGATGCCGGCGAGCACTTCGGGCGACAGGTCGGCGTACGCGGCGTCGACCGCCCCTGGGCGACTACGCATCGCGGGCGCTGTTGCGCAGCACCCCGATGCCGCCGATCTCGACCTCGATCGTGTCGCCGGCCACGAACGGACCGACGCCGGCGGGTGTTCCCGTGAGGATCACATCTCCCGGAAGGAGAGTAAACGCCGACGACGCATACGCGATGATGTCGGCCACCGAGTGCACCATGTCGGTGATCGGTCCGTCTTGACGCGTCTGCCCGTTCACGCGCGTGATCACCCGCGCCGCGGAGCTCAGGTCGAACTCGGTCTCGATGACCGGACCCAACGGACAGAACGTGTCGAACCCCTTCGCGCGAGACCACTGCCCATCGGACTTCTGCAGGTCACGCGCCGTCACATCGTTGGCGATGGTGCACCCGAACACATAGTCGAGCGCTCGCTCGGCGGGAACATCCTTCGCCACGCGTCCGATCACCACCGCCAACTCGCCCTCGTAGTCGGTCTGTGCCGACTGGCGCGGGCGCACGATCACATCGCCTGGGCCGATGACCGACGTGTTGGGCTTGAGGAACAGCAGAGGCTCAGCCGGCGCCTCCCCGCCCATCTCCGCCGCGTGATCGCGGTAGTTCTTGCCGATGCAGACGACCTTGGAACGCGGGATGACCGGGGCCAGCAGCACCGCATCGGCCAGGGGCACCCGCTGACCGGTGGTCTCGAACCCCGCGAACAGCGGATCTCCCTTGAGGACGACGAGATCGTCGCCGTCGACGATGCCGTAGCGGATGGTCTCGGCATGGCTGAAGCGTGCGATCTGCATGGGTCAGGCGTCCAGACGCAGAAGCCAGCCATGGCGGTCTTCCGCGCGGCCGTACTGGATGTCGGTGAGTTCACGGCGCAGCTCGAGCGCCAGCGATCCCGTGGGCTGCGCATCTTCGAAACCGTTGCCCTTGAGAGTGCCGATGGGCGCCACGACCGCTGCCGTGCCGCACGCGAACACCTCGACGATGTCGCCGGAGGCCACACCCTCTCGCCACTCGCCGAGCGGGACGCGACGCTCTTCGACGGTGTGACCGCGGTCGCGCGCCAGCTGGAGCAGGGAGTCACGCGTGATGCCCTCGAGGATCGAGTCGGATTGAGGGGTGACGAGCGTGCCGTCTTTGCGCACGAAGACGATGTTCATGCCACCGAGCTCTTCCACGTCGCCGTCCTGATCCAGGAAGACCACCTGATCGCATCCGTGCTCGTAGGCCTGAGACTGAGGCAGCAGGCTGGCGGCGTAGTTGCCGCCCGTCTTCGCCGCACCGGTGCCGCCCTTTCCTGCTCGCGCGTAGTCCTCGCTGAGCCAGATCGACACGGGCTTGGCGCCGCCCTTGAAGTAGGCGCCCACCGGGCTGGCGATGAGGTAGTACGCCACCTTGCTGGCGGGGCGCACCCCGAGGAACGCCTCTTTGGCGAACATGAACGGCCGAAGATACAGACTCTGGTCCGCGCCCGAGGGCACCCAGTCCCCGTCGACCGCGATGAGCTCCTTCAACGACTGGATGAAATACTCGACCGGCAGTTCCGGAAGGGCCAGGCGCCGCGCACTGCGCTGCAACCGCTGAGCATTCTGATCAGGGCGGAAGGTGTGGATCGAACCGTCCGCGTGCCGGTAGGCCTTGATGCCCTCGAAGATCTCCTGCCCGTAGTGCAGCACCGCCGCAGCAGGGTCGAGCGAGATGGGGCCATACGGCTGCACCCGCGGACGGTGCCAGCCGCCGCGGCTCGACCAGCAGATGTCGACCATGTGGTCGGTGAAGGTCGTACCGAAGGCGGGGTCGCGCAGCAGTTCTTCGCGCTGCGCGGAAGAGACCGCGGCAAGGTTCTTGGTGACGGCGAAATCGAGGGGGGTCGCCGTGGCGTCGGAGTCGATGAGGGTCATGATGGGTCCTGTTCCATGCGCGCAGTCGACGGATTCGGCGGTCGGACTCCAGCCTACGCCTGGAGCCGACCCGCGATCGCGTCGCCGATCTGAGCGGTCGTTCGAGTGGTGGTCCCCCGGCTCGCGATGTCGGACTCGACGGCGTGGGTCACGCGTCGCGCTTCATCGAAGAGCCCGAGATGGTCGAGCAGAAGCGAGGTCGACAGGATCGCGGCCGTGGGATCGGCTTTCTGCTGACCTGCGATGTCGGGAGCCGAGCCGTGCACGGGTTCGAACATCGAAGGAGACGCGCCGTCGGGGTTGATGTTCCCCGAAGCGGCGAGACCGATGCCTCCGGTGACGGCACCGGCCAAGTCCGTGAGGATGTCGCCGAAGAGGTTGTCGGTGACGATCACATCGAAGCGGCCCGGGTTCGTGACCAGGAAGATGGTTGCCGCGTCGACGTGCAGATAGTCTACGGCGACATCGGGGTGTTCGGATGCCACGGCATCCACGATCCGTTTCCACATCCCCCCGGCGTGCACCAGCACGTTGGTCTTGTGAACGAGCGTCAGCCGCTTGCGGCGACGTTCGGCCTGAGCGAAGGCGTACCGGACCACACGCTCGATGCCGTAGGCGGTGTTGACGCTGGTCTCGTTGGCCACCTCGTGAGGGGTACCGCGGCGAATCGAGCCACCGTTTCCGACGTAGGGCCCCTCAGTGCCCTCGCGCACGACGACGAAGTCGATCTCACCTGGCTCACGGAGGGGTCCGGGCACGCCGGCATAGAGCTTCGAGGGGCGCAGATTCACATAGTGATCCAGTTCGAAGCGCAGCTTCAGCAGCAGTCCCCGTTCGATGTTGGCGTCAGCCAACCGCGGGTCTCCGGGCATCCCGCCCACCGCGCCGAGCAGGACGGCGTCGTGAGAGCGGATGGCGGCGAGGTCGTCGTCGGTGAGGGTGTCGCCGGTGGCGAGATAGCGTGCTGCGCCGAGTTCGAACGTCGTCTTCTCGAACGAGACCGCGGAGCCGGCCGTGACGACGTCGAGCACCTTCTCCGCCTCGGAGATCACCTCGGGGCCGATGCCGTCACCGGGAATGACGGCAAGGCGGACGGAACGGGCGGCAGGGCTCGACATTGCTCTCCTCGGTGAAAGGCGACAGGGACGTGACCGCACCCGATGGCGTCAGTGGTCGACGCGGTCGTTGCGGGTTCCTCCCAGCGTAGTGGCCGCGATCACCGCCGCCACGGCCACCAGAACGGCGCCGATCACCGCGGTCACGCCCACGCCCGCGTCGAAGGCGTGTGAGGCGGCAGCCATCAGGGCATCGGCGGTGGCGCCGTCGAGGTCGGCGGCGACCGTGACGGCACCGGCGAGCGTCTCGCGAGCTGCGTCCGCAGCCTCGACAGGTACGCCCTCCGGCACGACGAGTCCCGAGCGATACGAAGCAGTGAGGATTCCGCCGAGAACCGCGGTGCCCAGGACTGCCCCCACTTCGTAGGCGGTCTCTGACACAGCGCTGGCCGCCCCGGCCTTGGCCGGTGGCGCACTGGCCAGCACCAGGTCGTTGGAGACGGTCTCGGCGGCACCGATGCCCAGCCCCAGGAGCGTGAACGCGGCCACGAGCATCCCCAGACTTCCTCCGCCTACGGCCAGCGGCACGAGCAGATAGGCCGTCACCGACAGGCACAGCGCCGCCGGCACGACGATTCGCGGCGCCACTCGACGTGAAACCGGCACGACCAGCAGTCCGGCGACGATCATCGCGACCATGCCGGGCACCAGCGCGAGCCCGGCGTGCATCGGCGCGAGGCCCACGATCAACTGAAGGTGCTGGGCGACGAAGTAGAGGAAGCCGACCAGGGCGACCACGCTGAGCAGGTTCACCAGGAGCGCCCCGCTGAAGGTCCCGTAGCCGAAGAGGCGCATGTCGAGCATCGGCGCAGTCGACCGGAGTTGGCGGCGGACGAAGAGCCAACCGAACACGACACCGGCCAGCACCAGGGCCAGCGGCAGCATGCCCGGACCGTGGACGGCGAACTCCTTGATGGCATAGACGATGGGGACCATCGTCAGCATCGACAGCACGATGCTGATCGGATCGATACGGCCCGGATGCGGATCGCGGCTCTCGGGCACCAACATCGGTGCGAACACCAGCAACGGAAGCAGCACGGGCACCGAGAGAAGGAACACCGAACCCCAGGCGAAGTGCTCGAGGAGGATGCCGCCCACGATGGGCCCCAGTGCGGCGCCCGCCGAGAACATCGACGCCCAGACGGCGATGGCGAGTCGACGCTGGTCGCGGTCGGTGAAGATGCTCCGCAGCAGCGACAGCGTCGACGGCATGAGCATGGCGCCGAACACACCCATCGCGGCGCGGGCCACGATGAGCCACATCGCGGAGGGAGCGAAGGCGGCGAGCACCGAGACCCCGGCGAACCCGATCGCTCCGATGAGCAGCATCCGGCGCCGACCATAGCGGTCGCCGAGCGTTCCCATGGTCACGAGCAGACCCGCCAGAACCAGCGGGTAGGCGTCGATGATCCACAACTGCTGGGTGCTGGTCGGCCCGAGGTCGCGCGCGATGTCGGGCAAGGCGAAACTGAGCACCGTGTTGTCGACCGAGACGAGCAGGACCGGGAGCATGAGCACCAGAAGAGCCGCCCAGCCACGCCACCCCACGCGCCGTCCGGCCGCGTCCGCGAGAGAGATCTGTTCCGTGATCGTCATGTTTCTATACCGTCCAGCCGGTATAGTAACAGACATGGAGACCGCCTGCTGGCTACGATCGAGACCATGAGTCGTCCTCCCCTGGCCCGCGAAAAGGTGCTCGACGCCTTCGAAGCGATCCTGGTGGACGAGGGCGATCGCGCCGCGACGATGGATGCCACGGCACGCGCGGCCGGGGTGTCCAAAGGCGGCCTTCTTTACCACTTCGCTTCAAAGGAGATGCTCGAGGCCGGGCTGATCGAACGCCTCCAGGCGCTCGTCGATGAGGACGTCGCGGCGATGTCGAGTTACCCCGGCGGACCCATCGCCCACTATCTGCGTTCGTCCGTGATGTCGAACGACCCCATCGACCGCGTGATCCTCGCCACGTCGCGGTTGGCGCAGGGGGGCAACGGGCAGGCGGCCGAAGCCCTTCGCGAGGTCCGCGAAAAGTGGGCGGACGCGCTCCGTCCCTATGCACCCGACGGCGCCGCGCTCGACCTCGTGATGCTCGTCGGCGACGGGCTCTACTTCAACAACGCACTGTCGGGCGGTTCGATCCCCGGCCCCGTTCCCCGGGGCGAAGCCTTGGATGCGCTCGTCGCTCTCGTCGAGCGCGCCGTGCACTGACCGGCCCGACGGCGCCTCAGGCCTCCAGGATCTCCAGCTGGCGGAAGAGGTCGGCACCAATCGCGTCACGGGTGTCGTCGAGGATCGCGTCCGGAACCGGTTGATCGACCGTGAGCACCGACAGCGCACGCCCCGAGGCGTCGGGCTGCGCGACGAACAGGCCGGCGATGTTGATGCCCGCCTCTCCGAGCTTCTGCCCGTAGATGGCCACGATCCCCGGGCGGTCCGCATAGCGCATGACGATGTGGTGCTTCTCGATCGGCACCTCGATCTCGTAGTCGTTGATGCCGACGATCTTCGGCACCATGCGCGTCCCGGCGAGCGTGCCCGCGACGGTCAACACGGTGCCGTCGGAGAGGGTGCCGCGGAGGATCGTGATGTTGCGATAGAGCGGGCTGTCGGCCTCGACGATCAGACGCGTCTCGATGCCGCGCTGCTCGGCGAACAACGGCGCGTTCACGTACGACACGTTCTCGCTGACGATCTTGGTGAAGATCCCCTTGAGTGCGGCGAGCCGGTAGACGCTGACGTCGTAGGCGGCCAGTTCACCGCGCACCTCGATGTCGAGGCTCGTGAGGGCGCTCGCGGCCAGACCGGAGAAGACCTGACCCAGCTGCTCCACGAGCGCGATGCCGGGGCGCACGAACGGGTCGATCACCCCACCGGCGACGTTGACCGCGTCGGGAACGAGGTCGCCCTCGAGGGCGAGCTTGACGGAGCGAGCAACCGAGATCCCCGCCTTCTCCTGCGCCTCGTCGGTGGAAGCACCCAGGTGCGGCGTGACCACGACGTTCGGCAGGGAGAGCAGGGGAAAAGCCGTGCCGTCGGGCTTCGGAGGCTCGCTCGTGAACACGTCGAGACCCGCGCCGGCGATTTCGCCCGTGGTCAGCGCCGTGTAGAGAGCCGCTTCGTCGATGAGGCCACCGCGCGCCACATTCACGACGTACGCGGTCGGCTTCATCCGCGCGAACTGCTCCGTGCTGATCATGCCCGTGGTCTCGGGCGTCTTCGGCATGTGGATCGTGACGAAGTCGCTCTGGCTGAGGAGGTCGTCGAGGCTCACCAGTGCCACGCCGAGTTGCTGAGCGCGCGTCGGGGTGACGTAGGGGTCGTACGCGACGACCGTGACGCCGAATCCCTGCAGGCGCGCGGCGATGAGGGCACCGATGCGGCCGAGGCCGATGATGCCGACCGTCTTCTCGAACAGCTCGGTTCCCGTGAACGAGCTGCGCTTCCAGGCACCGGCAGCCAAGGACGCGTGCGCGGCCGGAATGTGTCGCGCGAGGCTGAGGATATGGCCCACCGTCAGCTCGGCTGCCGAGATGATGTTGGAGGTCGGGGCGTTGACGACCATCACGCCCGCCGTCGTCGCCGCCTTGATGTCGACGTTGTCCAGCCCCACCCCCGCGCGGGCGATCACCTTCAGGACCGGCGCGGCGGCGATCGCCTCGGCATCCATCTTCGTCGCAGAACGGATGAGCACGGCGTGCGCCTCAGCCAGAGCGGGCAGCAGCGCGGCGCGGTCCGCACCGTTCACGTGACGGATCTCGAAATCCGGACCGAGAGTATCGATCGTGGCGGGAGAGAGTTCTTCGGCGATGAGCACGACAGGCTTGGACACGCTGGCACAACCTTCAGGGGCGTCGCGGGAGCGAGGAGCAGAGGTGGAATACCACGCCGCACGGCATCGGGGCGTGGCACAGCCAGCCTACCGGCATGCCACCGCGAACGAGGACCGTGTGACGCCGTGGCAAACCCGAACGATCGCCGCTGCGAGCTTCAGCCCGATCCGAGCAGCGACGCTCCGTTGGACAGGGCGTACGACACGATGTTCAGCCAGAACACCGCAACCACGGCCAATCCCGCCACCAGCAGTAGCGCGAACTCTCCTACGCGCCGGCTGAGGCCCAGGCCCAGCGCCGCGGCGAAAGACAAGATCGGGAACACCACGGCAAAGACGAGCAGAGCCCAGCCGGCCCCGTTCAGTCCAAGACGACCCGAAGCTTGCTCGATGAGGAACGCCAGCGCGTTCCACACCGCGTAGGCGTAGAAGAGGCCGAACAGTCCCGCGACTGTCGCCGCCACCCACGTCGGCATCGCGCGTGCGCGCATCGTCGTACCGCTCACAGTCCCACTGCACCGATCATGATGAAGGGCCACGGCACGAGCAGAACGACCCCTGCGATCAGCCAGACAAATCGCAGCCACACTGCGGAAGAACGGGTGAGCAGCATCGTCGCGCCGAACCAGATGCCCGGCGCCAGTACCGCGAGCCAGAAGAATGGGACGTACGCTGCCGGGCTTACCAGCAGCGCGGGAGCCACCGTCTGAAGGCGCAGACCGCCGACGACCCATCCGATCGTGAAGAGCAGGTAGATCCCGCCGACGACGCCGTACGCCACCAGCGCCGCGTTGCTCACAGACGGCGCGTCGCCGTCCGAACCACCGCTCGCCGCACGCTTGACCTTCGTCGACTCCGCGGTCGCGAGGCGGTCGCTGCCGCGTCCGACAGGCGTGTAGCCGGCGGGCAGCGCGGTGGCCTCCGGCTGTGGAGTGCCGACATCCAGCGTCGGATCCTCGTCGCCGCCCCAGGACAGGGCGTCGTCATCTCGCGGATCGGTCACATCGTCCACAGTACCGGCACCGCCACGACCCCGCCGTGTGCCGCGCAAGGACGAGAGCCCGACCCTTGTAAGGGCCGGGCTCTCCTGGCTTGGAACAAGCCGGACTCGGCGGGTAGGCCGAGAGTGCGATGAACGATCAGCGCGCGGCGGATCCTTCGACGTAGTCGGCGTCCTGCTGCTTCCACGCGAACAGGGCGCGAAGTTCCTTGCCGACAGCTTCGATCGGGTGGGCGGCGGCCTTCTCGCGCAGCTCGTGGAACTCGGGCGCACCGGCATCCTGGTCGCCAATGAAGCGCTCCGCGAAGGCACCCGACTGGATGTCGGCGAGCACGCCCTGCATGTTCTCCTTGACGTGCGGGTCGATCACGCGGGGACCGGAGACGTAGTCTCCGTACTCGGCAGTGTCCGACACAGACCAGCGCTGCTTGGCGATGCCGCCCTCCCACATGAGGTCGACGATGAGCTTCAGCTCGTGCAGCACCTCGAAGTAAGCGATCTGCGGCTGGTATCCCGCCTCGGTGAGGGTCTCGAACCCGTACTGCACGAGCTGCGAGACACCACCACAGAGCACCGCCTGCTCGCCGAACAGGTCGGTCTCGGTCTCCTCGGTGAAGGTCGTCTTGATGACGCCGGCGCGCGTGCCGCCGATCGCCTTGGCATACGAGAGGGCGGTCTGCCACGCGGATCCGGAGGCATCCTTCTCCACGGCGATGATGTCCGGGATGCCGCGGCCCGCAACGAACTCGCGACGCACCGTGTGGCCCGGCGCCTTGGGCGCGACGAGGATCACATCGACGCCCTCGGGCGCATCGATGTAGCCGAAGCGGATGTTGAAGCCGTGCGCGAAGGCGAGCGTCTTGCCCTCAGCGAGGTTCGGTTTGATGTGATCGTTGTAGATGCCGCGCTGGTGCTGGTCGGGCGCGAGGATCATGATGAGGTCGGCCCACTGCGTGGCGTCGGCGACGGTCTTGACCTCGAAGCCCTCCTCCTGGGCCTTGGGAGCCGACTTCGAGCCCTCCTTGAGCGCGATGACGACCTCGACGCCCGAGTCACGGAGGTTCTGCGCGTGCGCGTGCCCCTGCGAGCCGTAGCCGACGATGGCGACCTTCTTGCCCTGGATGATCGAGAGGTCGGCGTCGGAGTCGTAGAAGATCTCAGCCATGGTGTGTCTTTCTCCTTGATAGATCGGTCGTTGCGTTTCGTCTCGCCTCGCTCGCTCAACGACCGATGAGCGCGAAGCGAAAGGGATTCAGCCGCGGAGTACGCGCTCGGTGATGGACTTTCCCCCACGACCGATGGCCAGGAGACCCGACTGGGCCAACTCCTTGATGCCGAAGGGTTCGAGTGCACGCAGGAAGGCCTCGATCTTCCCCCGGTCGCCGGTGACCTCCACCACGAGGGCGTCGGTCGCATAATCCACGATCGATGCGCGGAAGAGATTGACCACCTCGATCACGTTCGACCGCGTCTGATTGTCGGCTCGGACCTTGACCAGCATGTGCTCGCGCTGCACCGACGCCGCCGGCTCCAGTTCGACGATCTTGATGACGTTGATCAGCTTGTTGAGCTGCTTGGTCACCTGCTCGAGCGGCAACTCCTCGACGTCGACGACCACGGTGATCCTCGACAGACCGGGCACCTCGGTCACCCCCACCGCGAGTGACTCGATGTTGAAGCCACGACGCGCGAACAAACCGGCGACACGGGTGAGCAGACCGGGCTTGTTCTCGACCAGGAGACTCAGGACATGACGGCTCATCTCAGGCCTCCTCGTCGAACGTCGGCGCGTGATCGCGCGCGTACTGGATGTAGCTGTTGCTCACACCCTGCGGCACCATGGGCCAGACCATCGCGTCCGCGCTCACGACGAAGTCGATGACGACCGGGCGGTCGTTGGTCTCGAGGGCGGTGCGGATGGCGGCATCCACATCCTCTTCCTTCTCCACCCGCAGCGACAGGCATCCGTACGCATCGGCGAGCTTGACAAAGTCGGGGATCCGGATGGTGTCGTGTCCGGTGTTCAGGTCGGTGTTGGAGTAGCGACCGTCATAGAACAGCGTCTGCCACTGGCGCACCATGCCCAGCGACGAGTTGTTGATGATGGCGACCTTGATCGGGATGTTGTTGATGACGCACGTGGCCAGTTCCTGATTGGTCATCTGGAAGCAGCCGTCGCCGTCGATGGCCCACACCACGCGGTCGGGCTCGGCTACCTTTGCGCCCATGGCAGCCGGGACGGAATAGCCCATCGTTCCGGCGCCGCCGGAGTTGAGCCACGCGTTGGGCCGCTCGTACTTGATGAACTGGGCAGCCCACATCTGGTGCTGGCCCACACCGGCGGCGTAGATGCCCTCCGGACCGGTGAGTTCACCGATGCGCGAGATCACATACTGCGGCGAGAGCAGCCCGTCCGTGGGCTGGGTGTATCCGAGCGGGAACTCCTCCTTCAGCCCGTCGAGGAACGCCCACCATTCGGTGGTGTCGGGGCGCGTGCCTCCGGTCACCCCGCGGAAGGCGGCATCCAGATCGACCAGCACATCGCGCAGATCGCCCACGATGGGCACGTCGGCGCTGCGGATCTTCGAGATCTCGGCCGGATCGATGTCGACGTGCACGACTTTGGCGTTCGGCGCGAACAGCGCGGCCTTGCCGGTCACGCGATCGTCGAAGCGAGCACCGAGCGAGACCAGGAGGTCGGCCTCCTGCAGGGCCAGCACCGCCGGCACCGTGCCGTGCATGCCGGGCATGCCCAGGTGCTGCGCGTGTGAGTCGGGGAAGGCACCGCGCGCCATGAGCGTGGTCACCACGGGCGCCCCGGTGGCCTCGGCCAGCGCGAGCAGTTCCGCCGACGCCTGCGAGCGGATCACGCCGCCGCCGACGTACAGCACGGGCTTCTGCGCGGATGCCAGCAGCTGGGCGGCCGCCTGGATCTGCTTGCCGTGGGCCTTGGTGACCGGCCGGTACCCGGGGAGATCGATCTTGGGAGGCCACACGAAGGGGACCTCCGCCTGCTGCGCGTCCTTCGTGATGTCCACGAGCACCGGACCCGGACGCCCCGTTCCCGCGATCTCGTACGCGGCAGCGATGGCGCCGGGAATGTCGGCGGCATCCTTCACCAGGAACGAGTGCTTCGTGATCGGCATGGTGATGCCCACGATGTCCGCTTCCTGGAACGCGTCGGTACCCATGAGGGAGGAGAAGACCTGACCGGTGATGCAGACGATCGGAACCGAGTCCATGTAGGCGTCGGCGATAGCGGTGACCAGGTTGGTGGCTCCCGGACCGCTCGTGGCGATCGCCACACCCACCTTGTTGGAGGCCGCCGCGTACCCTTCGGCGGCGTGACCGGCACCCTGTTCGTGACGCACGAGGATGTGGCGGAGCGCGGAGGAGTCCATGAGCGGGTCGTAGACGGGGAGGATCGCCCCACCGGGCAGACCGAACACGTCGGTCACGCCCAGGAGTTCGAGCGAACGGACCACCGCTTCGGCACCCGTCAGCACGGGGGCGGAGCCGGAGCGGGAAGGCGGCCGTGGCACGGCCGCAGCGGTGTCGGATGACATGAGAGAACCTCGAGTGATCGAACGGAAGGAGTCGGAGAGGCCTAGCCCGTCGTCGCGCCCTCCGCAGCGGAGCGCACGAGCTTCGAGTATTTGGCCAAGACGCCACGGGTATAGCGCGGAGGAAGGGGCTCCCAGCCCTCGCGGCGGGAGCTCAGCTCAGCCTCGTCGACGAGTAGGTCGAGAGTGCGAGCCGCGATATCGACCCGTATCAGATCACCATCGCGCACGAATGCGATGGGACCAGCGTCCACCGCTTCGGGTGCTATGTGGCCGATACACAGGCCGGTTGTGCCGCCTGAGAATCTGCCGTCCGTCAAGAGTAGTACATCTTTTCCGAGGCCGGCGCCCTTGATGGCGGCGGTGATGGCGAGCATCTCCCGCATGCCCGGTCCGCCCTTGGGTCCTTCGTAGCGGATGACCACGACGCTGCCCGCCTCGATCTCGCCGGCCGCCAGTGCGTCGATGGCGCCCCGCTCCCGTTCGAACACGCGCGCCGGACCTTCGAAGACGGCCGCGTCGAAGCCTGCGGTCTTCACGACGGCACCCTCGGGCGCCAGTGAGCCGTGGAGGATCGTCAGACCGCCGGTGGCGTGGATCGGGTTGTCGAAGGTGTGGATGACCGTGCCGTCGATCGGGTCGGGGTCGAGGTCTGCCAGATTCTCGGCCAGCGTCTTGCCGGTCACGGTGAGCGCGTCGCCGTGAAGAAGACCCTCGTCGAGCATCGCCTTCATGATCACGGGGATGCCGCCGTGCCGGTCGACGTCGTTCATGACGTACTTCCCGAACGGCTTCATGTCAGCCACGTGCGGCACCTTGTCGCCGATGCGGTTGAAGTCGTGGAGGCTGAGGTCGACGTCCGCCTCCCGCGCGATCGCCAGGAGGTGCAGGACGACGTTGGTCGACCCGCCGAGGGCCATCGCGAGAGCGATCGCGTTCTCGAAGGCCTCCTTGGTGAGGATGTCGCGCGTCGTGATTCCCTGGCGCAACAGGTTGACCACGGCCTCCCCCGAGCGGTGAGCGAAGTAGTCACGCCGCCGGTCGGCCGAAGGCGGCGCGGCCGATCCGGGCAGGCTGAGCCCGAGTGCCTCGGCGACCGAGGCCATCGTGTTCGCGGTGTACATGCCGCCGCAGGCTCCCTCACCGGGGGCGATCGCGCACTCGATCCGCTTGAGGTCGGCCTCGCTCATCTTGCCCGCCAGGCACGCGCCCACCGCCTCGAAAGAGTCGATGATCGTGACGTCCTTCTCTGTGCCGTCCGAGAGCTTGACCCAGCCGGGCGCGATCGAACCGGCGTAGAGGAAGACGCTCGACAGGTCCAGGCGAGCCGAGGCCATGAGCATGCCGGGGATCGACTTGTCGCAGCCGGCCAGGAGCACGGAGCCGTCGAGGCGCTCGGCCATGATCACCGTCTCGACCGAGTCGGCGATCACCTCACGCGAGACGAGCGAGAAGTGCATCCCCTCGTGCCCCATCGAGATGCCGTCGGAGACCGAGATGGTGCCGAACTGCAGCGGGTATCCACCGCCGGCGTGCACGCCCTCCTTCGCGCCCTGCGCCAGGCGATCGAGGCTCAGGTTGCAGGGAGTGATCTCGTTCCAGCTCGACGCGATGCCGATCTGGGGCTTGTCCCAGTCTTCGTCCCCCATACCGACAGCGCGGAGCATTCCCCGCGACGTCGTCGCCTCGATGCCGTCGGTGACGACACGGCTACGGGGTTTGATGTCGATGGCGTTCTCGGGTGATGATGCGGGCGAAGGCATTCTCGAAGTCTATTGCTCTGCAGACGGGTCGATGGGTCGTTCAGCCTCTCGATGCCGTGTCACCTGACCGGCGCGCTGCCAGCTCGTGAAGGAGCGCGGCCAGTTCGGCGATGTCGGCCACCCGAACGCGTGCTGCGGTCGGCCCCGGTCCCACGCGCACGCCGAGGTCGCCCGCCCCGAGGCTGGAGATCGCGTCCTCGTCGGTCACATCGTCTCCGGCGAACAGCACGCCGGTCGCTCCGGTGAGATCCCGGAGCCGGGCGAGGGCCGTGTCCTTGCCTTCGTGACGAAAGGCGTACTCGGTGATCCCGTGTCCCTCGCGCCGACGCCACTCGGGCGCGCGAGCAGCGACGAGCTCATCGACCAGCCGATGAACCTCCGCGGTACGGGAAGGGGTGACGAGCCGGGAGTGCACTCCGAAGCCGAAGGTCTTCGGCTCGATCCACGCGCCGTCGATGTGGGAGACCAGCCGCTCGGCCGCCTCTCTCAGCTCGTCTCGGAGTGCCACCTCGGCATCCGCGTTCGCAGGCTCGTCTGCGGGCTCGAGCTCGGCGTGGCCGGCCGGCAGCCACCACTGCGCGCCGTGCGAACCCGCCAGCAGCACCGGCGACGCCTCGTCATGCTCGGCGATGACCCGCAGATCGTCCAGGGTCCGGCCCGACACGAACGCCACAGTGGTGCGGGGTGCCTGCACCAGTGCGTCGACGGCGGATGCCGCGGCCGTCGTCATCCGTGCGGTCATGGGTTCGTCGACAAGAGGTGCGAGCGTACCGTCGAAGTCGAGTGCGACCAGCAGGCGCGGTGTCCGGGCGAGTTCTTCGATCGTCACGACCGCCCAGCCTTCACCGCACGTAGATCGGCCAGGAAGCGCCGTGACCATGCCGACACGTCGTTGTCGCGCACGCGCCGACGCAGCGCCCGCATGCGGCGTCGTCGTTCTTCGATGGGCATCTGGACAGCCGTCATGACGGCGTCCTTGAGGCCCTGGATGTCGTGCGGATTCACACGGATCGACTGGGTCAGTTCGTCCGAGGCACCGGCGAACTCGCTGAGCACCAACACCCCGTCGCCGTCGACCCGGCTCGCGACGTACTCCTTCGCCACGAGGTTCATGCCGTCGCGGAGCGCGGTCACGAGCATCACGTCGGCCGCGAGGTACAACGCCACCATCTCTTCGCGGGGGTAGGAATGGTGCAGATAGCGGATCGCGGTGAACCCGACGGTGCCGTAGTCCCCGTTGATACGCCCCACTGCCAGTTCGATCTCGTCACGCAACTGCATGTAGGCCGCGACGCGCTCGCGACTGGGGCTGGCGACCTGCACGAGGGTCGCGTCGCCGACCGAGAAGCGGCCGTCGGAGAACAGCTCCCCCACAGCCTTGAGGCGATGACGGATGCCCTTCGTGTAGTCGAGGCGGTCGACCCCGAGCAACACGGAGGTCGGGTTCCCGAGCTCCTCTCGGATCTCTCGCGCCCGCGCCTGGATCTCGGGCCGGCGCGCGAGCTCCTCATACGAGGCCGTATCGATGGAGATGGGATAGGCCTTGGCGACCGACTGCCTTGTCCCGCCCTCGGGAACGGGAACGCTGATCGCACCGGCCTTGATGTCGTAGCCGAACCGACGGCGGACGGCACCGGCGAAGTTGGCCGCGTCAGCGCTGCGCTGGAAGCCGACCACGTCCGCGCCGAGGAGCCCCTCCAGCACCTGGCTCCGCCACGGCAGCTGCGAGTAGATTCCGTATGCCGGGAACGGAATGTGGTGGAAGTATCCGATGACGAGGTCGGGCCGCGCCTCGCGGAGCATGCGCGGGACCAGCTGGAGTTGATAGTCGTGGACCCAGACGGTGGCTCCGGGTGCCGCAACGCTCGCCGCGGCCTCCGCGAAACGTCGATTGACCCGTACGTACGCTTCCCACCACGCCCGGTGATAGGTGGGCGGTGAGATCACGTCGTGGTACAGCGGCCAGATCGTGTCGTTGGAGAAGCCCTCGTAATACTGCGCGACATCGGCGGCGGTCAGGGTGACGGACACGAGGTGCAGTCCGTCGAACTCGAACGGGTCGATGTCGAGGTCCGGCTTGCCAGCCCACCCCACCCACGCGCCGCCGGTGCTCTGGACGACCGGCTCGAGCGCGGTGACGAGGCCTCCCGGAGACCGACGCCACGGCTCGCGATCGTCGTCGGCGCGGTCGACCGGCAGCCGGTTGGCGACCACGACGAACTCGGCGGCGGGGGCAGCACCTGGCACAGGGTTCCTTTCGCAGGGGGATGCGCCCAGGCTAGCAACGCGAGCGCAACCCCCTTCCCCCGGTTGTCAGCCGATGTAGCGTGGTGATATGCGTAAGTACGTGTTCGGCACCGGAATCATCTCTGCCGTGACCGGGGGTCTGACGCTGCTGCGAGCGGCGCGCGAAGACGCGCCGTTCAGCTGGCGAACGGCACTCGCGTGGGCAAACTGGGCGATCACGCTGGCCCTGGCGATCGGAGCCATCGTCGACACCCGCCGCGCCTCGCGCGGCGCACTCGTCGCGCCCGACTCCCCCGTCGCGGGGAATCAGACGAAGCTGCTCAAGAATCGCCTCGAGCGCTGAGCCCGGAAGCGCCCGAGCGCTGATCCCGCTCGAGCGGAGAACGCCCGAGCGTCAACCGACGGTCTCGCGCTGGCAGGCACAGCGCGCCTCGGCGGGAATGCCCGCCAGCGCCTCATCGATGTGCAGGCCGCAGCCGGCCCAGGTCGTCTTGCCGCAGTTCGCGCAGGTCACGGGAGAGCACATGCGGGGTTCCTCTCGAAGGGTTCAGCGAACAAGGATAAGCGCTTCTCCCTGACCGCCGCCCCCGCACAGACCCACCGCGGCGGTACCACTGCCTCGCCTCACCAGTTCGTGCACGGCATGCACCACCAGCCGGCATCCGGACGCTCCGATCGGATGCCCGAGCGCGATCCCCCCGCCGTGAACGTTGACAACCTCCGAGGAAAGCCCGAGCTCCGCCTGCGAACGCGCCACCACGGCCCCGAACGCCTCGTTGATCTCCACGAGGTCGAGATCGGCTGCAGTCAATCCCTGACGGCTCAGCGCCTGTTCGATGGCGCGCGCCGGCTGCGCGTGCAGCGAGTTGTCGGGTCCGGCCACCTGCCCGGCAGCCCCGATGACGGCCATCACCGCCCACCCGTGTTCGTCGGCGTGCGCCCGCGTGGTCACCACGACGGCGGCGGCGCCGTCGGATATCTGTGAGGAGTTGCCCGCCGTGATCGAACCGTCAGGATGGAACGCGGGTCGCAGCCCCGCCAGGGTCTCCTCGGTGGTGTCGGGCCGCACACCTTCGTCGGCACGAACGATCACAGGATCTCCGCGCCGTTGGGGCACCTCGACGGGCACGATCTCGGCGTCGAACACGCCGTCGGCCTGGGCGCGGGCTGCCCGGCGGTGCGAGAGGGCGGCCACGCGATCCTGGTCTGCGCGGCTCACGTCGTAGCGATCGTTGAGTCGCTCGGTCGACGCGCCCATACTTTCGTGATCGTACGCATCGGTGAGGCCGTCGAAGGCCATGTGGTCGAGTACCTCGACCACGCCGTACGCCCAGCCCTCCCGCGAGCCGGGCAGCAGATGCGGCGCGCGGCTCATCGACTCCATTCCCCCCGCCACCACGACCCGAGCGTCTCCCGAGGCCACCACCCGAGCGGCATCGATCACGGCGGTGAGTCCGGATAGACACACCTTGTTCACCGCGGATGCCGGCACGTTCCACCCGATCCCCCCGGCCAGTGCCGCCTGCCGCGCAGGATTCTGACCGCATCCGGCGGGGAGCACCTGCCCCATGATGACGGCGTCGACGGCATCGGCGGGCACGCCGCCCTGCGCGAGCGCACCGGCGATCGCGAAGCCTCCGAGCTGCGGCGCGGCAACGCCGGCCAGACTCCCGCGAAGCCGTCCCTGCGGCGTGCGCGCCGCTCCGACGATGACGATGTCCTGCCTGTGCACGATCAGCCCCTTCTCTCACACTCGCGCCGGTTCGGCCGACGCCTGGTCGCCCCCGATGATCAGCGGCGGCTCGGTCGATGCGATGACCTCGTCCACGCTCACCCCGGGTGCCGTCTCGACGAGAACGAGCCCTTCGGGGGTGATGTCGATGACCGCCAGATCTGTGATGATCCGGTCGACCACCCCTCGTCCGGTCAGCGGAAGGGTGCACTCGTGCACGATCTTGGGCGATCCGTCGCGGGCCACGTGCTCCATCAACACGATCACTCGACCCGCGCCGTGAACGAGATCCATCGCGCCGCCGGGACCCTTCACCATCTTGCCGGGGATCATCCAGTTCGCCAGGTCGCCGGCCGCAGAGACCTGCATTGCGCCCAGGATGGCCGCATCGATCTTGCCACCCCGGATCATCCCGAAGCTCACGGCTGAGTCGAAGAACGCCGCCCCGGGCAGAGCAGTCACGGTCTCCTTCCCCGCGTTGATGAGGTCGGGGTCGACGTCGGCTTCGGTCGGGTACGGACCCACCCCGAGAATCCCGTTCTCGGACTGCAGCACGACGGTGACGTCAGCGGGCACGACGTTGGGGACCAGGGTGGGCAGGCCGATGCCGAGATTCACATAGGAGCCGTCGCTCAGTTCGCGCGCCGCGCGCTCGGCCATCTCCATTCTTGTCCGAGCCATCTCAGTCCTCCCCTGTTCGGGCCACCGTGCGCCGCTCGATACGCTTCTCGATCCCGGGGCCGACCTCCACGATGCGGTGCACGAAGATCCCCGGAAGGTGAACGCGGTCGGGATCGATCGCACCCGCCGGCACCAGCGACTCGACCTGCGCGATGCACACGCGACCAGCCATGGCCGCCAGCGGATTGAAGTTGCGTGCGGCTTTTGAGAAGACGAGGTTGCCGTGTGTATCCCCCACTGCCGCATGTACCAGGGCGAAGTCGGTGACGATGGCTTCCTCCAAGACGAAGTCGCGTCGGATGCCGTCCACCTCGAAGGAGCGCACGTCCTTGGGCGATGAGGCGACCGCAACGGAGCCGTCGGGCGCGTAGCGCTGCGGCAGGCCCCCTTCGGCCACCTGCGTTCCTACTCCGGTCTGGGTGTAGAAGGCGCCGATGCCCGAGCCGCCCGCCCGGAGCTTCTCCGCGAGAGTGCCCTGGGGCGTGAGCTCGAGCTCGAGCTCACCCGTGAGAAATCGGCGCTCGAACTCCCGGTTCTCGCCGACGTACGACGAGGTCATCTTCCGGATGCGACCGTCTCCCAGGAGGATCCCGAGTCCCCAGTCATCGACGCCGCAGTTGTTGCTCACCACGTGCAGATCCCGAGTGCCCCGCCGATGGAGCGCCTCGATCAGGGACATCGGATTGCCGGACAAACCGAACCCGCCCACCGCGAGAGAGGAGCCGTCGGGGATGTCAGCCACAGCGGCGGCAGCGGTAGAGACGGTCTTGTCGATCACATCGCCCTCCTTCGTGGCGCACCGGTGTCGTCGCGCTGTCTCCACCCTCGCCTCCGGGGCAGCCATCCCACAAGCACGGGGTCGCGATGTGGAACGAGGTGCCGGTAGGGTCCACGATATGGAACGTGCGGGAAGCGCGGTGCCGGGAGCGCAGGCCATTGCGCGGGCGGCGTCCCTGCTGCGTGCCGTCTCCGCTTCGGGAACGGCGGGGATCGGCCTGCAGAAGCTCGCTCGGCAGACGGACCTCTCCCGCTCGACCGCCCACCGACTGCTGCGCGCGTTGCGAGCGGAGGGACTGGTCGATCAAGACGCCACCACCGCGCACTGGCTGCCCGGTCCCGAACTCTTCTTGATGGGTTCGGCCGCTGCCCCGCGCTACGACGTCACCCACCTGGCCCGGGACATCGTGCGCTCCCTGGCCGTGACGACCGAGGAGAGTGCGTTCCTCTCCGTGCGTCGTGGGGACGAGACGGTCTGCCTGCTGCGCGAGGAGGGGGCGTTTCCCATCCGTTCCTTCGTGTTGAGCGAGGGCGTCCGGTTCCCGCTCGGCGTTGCTTCGGCCGGCCTCGCAATCATGTCCTTCCTCTCCGACGACGACCTGGAGGCCTACCTGCGTCGTCATCCTGAGCTGCCGGAGAGATGGGGCGTGTCTCATGATGCGGACGCCCTGCGAACGCGCGTTCGCGATACGCGCGACCGCGGGTACGCGGTGAATCCGGGGCTGATCGTGGCGGGATCGTGGGGTGCCGGGGCCGCCGTGTTCGATCAGCACGGACGACCCGAGTGGGCCCTGAGCCTCACCGGGGTCGAGTTTCGCTTCGGCGCGGACCGGCTTCCCCACCTCGGGCGCGCACTGCTCTCGCACGCCCACCAGCTGACGACGCGCATTCAGTCGTCGCACCGAGGGTGACCGGAGTCTGTGAGTTCACCGCGAAGCACGGCATCGACTTGTCGTTGATCGACATGTATCCGTTGAATATCGATAGTCATCTCCTGTTTATCGATAGGTGTCTCGAATGAACCGCGCCTCCGTTCTCGCGCTCCGCATGCTGTTGTCCGCCATGATCCTGTTGCTCGTGGTCGCTCAGGTGTTCGCCCTGCCCGCCACTGCTGCGGCCTGGGCGACGGCGTATCCCGACTTGGCGTGGCTACGACTGCCCGCCCTGATGATCGCCATCGGTTTCATCCTGTGCGTGCAGATCGTGCTGGGCTGCCTGTGGCGCATGCTGGGGTTCGCCGAGGAAGACGGACCGTTCAGCGCACGATCTCTGAGCTACATCACCGTCATCATCGTGATGATCGCCGTCGCTGACGCCCTGATCGCCCTCGCGCTCGTGCTCTTGGCTGCGGCGGGCGCCGCGAACCCGTCGATCCTGCTGTTGGGGTTGTTCGGCATCGTCGTCGGTGCGGGCCTCGCGCTGCTCGTCGGGGTCCTGAGAGAACTCCTGCGTCAGGCCCTGCGGCTCCAGCACGATCTCTCGGAGGTCGTGTGATGCCGATCATCATCAATCTCGACGTCGAACTGGCAAAGCGCAAGATGTCGGTCGGTGACTTCGCCGCCGCCATCGACATCTCCCCCGCCAACGTCGCCGTCCTCAAGAACGGCCGCGCCAAGGCGGTCAGGTTCACGACACTCGACGCCATCTGTCGCGTGCTCCAGTGCCAGCCCGGCGACATCCTTCAGTGGGTGCCCGACGCAGATGAGCTGACCTCGTGATCACGACGACCGATCCGACGCCCCTGTGGAGCACGGCAGCGATCCGGCGGCTGCGCGACCGCACGACCTGTCCGGTGTGCGACACCGCCTCACTCACCTCCGGCGCCTGTCGTCGATGCGGAGCCGACCTCACCGGCCCGTCGGCTCACGAGCTCTGGACCGCATCCATGGCCGCGGCCGAGGCTCTCACGCGACGCGAGGAGTTGCGTCGAGTGATCCCGCGAATGGTAGCCGGCGCTCCCCGCACCGCGACGCCGACCGCGGCTCCGGTCTCGTCGCCGATGAGCCCCGCGCGTCCCGCCCGTGGCTCCACCACCGTCCAGTCGGTGCTCGCCGTCGCCGGCGCGGGCCTGTTCGCCGTCGCAGCGATCGTGTTCACCTTCTTCAACCCGGACCTCGCCGATCCGGCCGCCCGCGCGCTTCCGACGCTGCTGGCCACGGTCGTGTTCCTCGCTGCAGCCCGGTGGCTGGCGCGACGAGGGCTGCGTTCGTCGGCGGAGACGGTCGGAGCGCTCGGGGTGGTGTTCGTCGGTCTCGACGTCTACACCCTCAGCGCATGGTCCGCCGACACACGCGAGCCGTGGCTGTTCGCGGCGCTCGGCACCCTGCTCGCCTCACTCGTCCTGCTGTCCCTGGCGATACGCGTGGGTATCCGATCGTGGCTCGCGCCCTCACTCCTGGGCGTCGTGGCCACTCCCGCCATGCTCGGGCTCGCGTCTGTCCCCGACATCTCACAGCTGGCGGGATGGCTCTGCAGCATGGCTGCCGGAACGGCGACGATCGTCGCGGCGCACCGGTGCCGCGCGCGATTCGCGCGCACGCTCACCGCGGAGCGTCGCGTGCTCACGGCAGCGCAGGCGATCGCCGCCGTGATGGCCGTACCGCTGGTCATTCGCAGCGTTGCCGAGGGAGAGTCCACCTTCTTCGCCACGGCAGCCTGCGGCCTGGCCGCTGTCGGCGTGATCGCTCGCGCGACCTCACCCCTGGCCGCACCCCGCTGGTGGTCGTTCGTGTCCGGGGCGACGCTCGCCCTCGCGACCGGCGCGCTGGGCCTGCTCGTCGCCGTCGGATGGGCTGCCCTACCCGGCGGATACTTCCTTGCGCTCGCGCTCGGTCCCGTTGCGGGAATGCTCGTCGTGGCGCGCCTGCGCCCTCCCCCGCAGATCGCTCGCCGAACCTGGTCGGATGCCGGCGCGCTGACGGTCGTCGTGGCCGCGTTGTTCCCCGGTGCGGCCTTCGCGGCGCTCACCGCAGCCTCGACCCTGTACGGCACCTTCGGCGGGCGAAGCTCCGAGATCCTCCCGCCCGCCGCGATGGCCGCCGTCGGCCTCGGCATCGGCGCGGTCGGTCTGGGCCTGATCTATCCTCGGAGCGGACCCGTGCGCCGCGCGATCCGGGCACTGTCCGGTGTGCTCGCTGCGGGCGCCGTCCTTGCGGTGACGACGTTGCCGTACACGGAACCGTGGACGAATGTGCTCGTCGGCGTCATCGCGTCGACGACACTCGTGTGGGCGCTCCACCGCGGAATCGCTCGCGGAGTCGCGACCGTCCGGATGCCGCTGGTCGTATCTGCCCATCTCGCTCTGATCTCCGCGGCAGCGGTGTCCTGGTCGACGGTCGAGCTCGGCACCGTCGGCGCCCCCGCCATCGTCGCAGCCGCCTCCGTCTTCGCAGTGACCGCGCGTCGTCGTCTGCGGTGGCTCTACATCGCCGTGGCATATGCATACGGGCTCGCGGCGCTGTCTGCCGCACTCGGCCTGACAGCTCTGACCAGCAGTGCGGTGGTCAGTCTCACCACCACCTCTGCCGCACTCATCGCGATCGTGACGACGTTCGACCGGCGCGTCGGCGCGCACGTGTGGTGGGCGATCCTCGCCGTGACCTCTGTGCCGTTCCTCCTCGGCACACTGCTGGTGATCCGTGAACGAAGCGGATGGACGGCACTGTCGACCTCACTGATCTTCGCCCTCGCGCTCACGCTCGTGTTCAGCCGCAGACGCGGCCTGGGCGTCTTCCTCAGATCCCTCTGCGCGGCAGTTCTCGTGCCGTCGCTCGCGGTGATCGTGATCTGTCTCGGCGCGCAGTTCTTGGATGTCAGCGCGTCTCCGGTGACGTTGCCCGTGATCGCCGTTGTCGTCGGCTGCGCGCTGAACCTCACACCGCTGGGCATCCGGGCGATGGAGGCAGGAGCGATTCCGGCCGCGCACGCTCGCCGGGTCGGAGCGTGGTTCGAGGCATCCACACTGGTGACGGGCGCGATCGCCGTGGGGTTGGCCCTCGTGCGCGAAGCGGCGGGTCTGGCCACTGCCGCGCTCGTTCTGATCATCCTGACCCTCGGATCCGCGGCGGGAGCCGCGTTCGGCGCGAGACGCCACCTGTGGTGGGCGACGGCCGCACATGCGACGGGCGCGCTGTGGGTGTGCCTGGCCCTGCTGAACGTCGACGTTCCGGAGGCGTACCTCCTGCCGCCCTCGATCGGCGCGTTCATCGTCGGCGTGCTCCTGCTCGCGCGCGGCGTTCGAGCCACAGCCCTGGCGGTGAGCGGACTGGCGATGGCGGTGACGGCCACCCTGGTCATCTTCACCCTCGACGGCGGAATGTGGCGGCTGCTCGCCCTCCTGGCCGTAGGCTCGGCACTCGTCGTGGCCGCCCACCTGATCGCTGCCGGATCACCGCACACCTCGCTGCGGCTTCCCCTGTGGGTGATCGCCGCACTCGCCGCTTCTGCGGCATCGGTGCACGCCGTGCGTCTCGGCATCGGGCTCGAGCCGTCACCGGGCGGAGCGCTCACGCTGTGGATCGCCTTCGCGTGGGCGGTCGGCGGCGGCGCGCTCGCGGTGTGGGCGGGCGCGTTGATGCGGGTGGGATCGACGGGATCGGCCGCAGGTCGCCGCGACCGTGCGATCGCGCGCACCCTCACTTCGCTCGGCGCGCTGTGGGCCGTCGGGGGAACCTGGCCGAGCATCCATCGGGACTGGCCGACGATCTGGTCGATGTGGACGCTCCTGATCCTCGTGCTCGCCGTCATGGTCGCCGGAGGCGTCGCACCGCGTCGCCGGGCCGTCGTCCTGCCTCCGACCTGGTTCCTGTTCGCTGTGGCCTTCATCACGGCCGTGGTCGCCTGGAGTCCTCGCGACCTGCGCGTCGAGTGGTTCTCGCTGCCTCTGGGCGCAGCGCTCCTGATCATCGGGGTGGCCCACCTGCCCACGCCGGACACGCTCACCGTCAAGGAACGCGGGCGTGTGAGAAGCTGGCCCCACTCGTTCTCGGGGTCGTGGGCACTGCTCCTCCCGGGCATCCTCGTCTGTTTCGGTGCGTCGATCGCCGCCACCTTCACCGACCCCCTCACGTGGCGCGCGATCCTCGTCATCGTGATGGCGCTGCTGGCGATCCTCGTGGGTGCGCGGCGGCGGCTGGCGGCACCGTTCGTCGCGGGAGTCGTCGTGCTTCCCATCGAGAACGTCTCGGCTTTCTCGGTGCAGATCGGTCGCGGGATCGAGTCGATGCCATGGTGGATCACGCTGGCCGCCGTCGGTGCGGTGCTGCTCATCATCGCGGTGTCGTATGAACGCCGCGAAGACGCCGCCGTCACCCAGAGACTGCGCGATCTCCGGTGATCGGCGTGGCGCCCGAGGGACCGCCGCCGCGCAGGCTCTGTGTGATCACTCCGGCCACGCGCGCCGCGCCGCCGTCCGACATGACCAGCGTGTAGTGGTTGAGCCCCTCCCATCGCGCGGCCGCAACGGCGGGGTACTGTGAGGCCAGTCTCGCCGCATCGCCCGCGGAGTAGAGTCCGGGCGTCTCGGCGCGAAGTCCGAGCGGCACCGTGACCCAGTCGACCGGGGTGTGCGCCGACGGATCTCCGAGCGCCTCCCAGGCGTCGCGCAGCGCGGAACCGACCGTCAGGTCGACGGTGTCTTCGGTCGTGACGTCGTAACTCGTGGCCGGCCGTTGCCGGCGTGGGCGCTCCGCACCCGAAGACCCGTCGGAAACGAGGTCGTCGGCGGCAACCAGGTCGTACGCGAAGTAGGCACGCAGCCGCGGGTCGGTCACCGATCCGAACGCGGGGTGCTCACGCCAGAAGGCGAGGTAGTCATCGAGACCGTCGAATCGCATCCGCAGACGCGCCGCAGTGGGCCCGAGGATCGCCTCGATCAGTTCTTCGGCCTCGAGGTTCGCCGGCGTCGACAACGGCAGGCCTCCGTCGAGGAGAACGAGACCGGCGGTCAGGTCGGGGTGACGGTGGGCGAAGACGACGGCGACGAAGGCCCCCATGGAGTGTCCGACCACGAGGGTCGGACCGAGCCCGAGTGCGGAGAAGACCTCGGCGAGGTCGTCGGCGTGGGCGGCCAAACCCGCGGGACCGGCGATGCCTGCACTGCGCCCGCGTCCGCGCAGGTCGGGCGCAACGACGCGTACCCCCGGCAGAGCATCCACCAGCCACTGCCACGCCAGGTGAGAGGCCGTCACCCCGTGTACGGCGACGATTGTCGCGGTGGGCGGGTGCGCGGGCTCCCAGATCCCCACCCGCAGCAACCCGCCGCTGACCGCCACATCCGTGGTGCGGTACTGACGACCGGCTCCCGGGCCGGTCACTTCGCTGTCCATCCGCCATCCATGGTGTAACTGGCGCCCGTGACCATCCCGGCGTGGTCGGAGGCGAGCCACGCCGCCAGTGCGGCCACCTCCTCCGGCTCCACCAGACGCCTGATCGCCGTCTCGGTCAGCATCACCGTCGCGACGACCTCCGATTCCGGGATGCCGTGCACCACCGCCTGATCAGCGATCTGGCGCTCCACCAGTGGGGTGCGGACGTACGCAGGGTTGATGCAGTTGCTCGTCACTCCGTGCGGTCCACCCTCGAGCGCCGTCACCTTCGACAGCCCCTCCAGCGCGTGTTTGGCCGACACGTACGCCGACTTGTACGCACTCGCACGGAGGCCGTGGGCGCTGGAGATGTTGATGACCCGACCCCAGCCCCGCTCGTACATCCCCGGCAAGGACGCACGGATGAGCAGAAACGACGACTCGACCATCAGCCGATGCATGAAGCGCCACCGATCGGGGTCGAACTTCTCGATGGGGGCGACGGTCTGAATGCCCGCGTTGTTGATCAGGATGTCGGTGTCGAGCCGGAGGTCGTCGAGGTCGGAGGTGCGGGACAGGTCCACGACCCACGCCGTCCCGCTCACCTCTTCGGCGACGCGTTCCGCCGCCTCTTCGTCGACGTCGGCGATGGTGACCCCGGCGCCTCGCGCGGCGAACTCGATCGCACAGGACCTCCCGATTCCGCTTCCGCCTCCCGTGATCAGGGCTCGCCGCCCCACGAGGTCGCGGGGCACGTCTGTCACCATGGTCGCCTCTTTCCTCACCGGGGTTCGGTGCTCCACACGCCCGAGCCTGCTGTCATCCTCGGTCGCACCCCCGGTGCTGTCAATCACGACGTGGCAGAGGATCCCCGTGGCAGAGAATCCGGGTGCGCGGAGGATCCCCGTGCGCGCGACACCCGAGAAAGGAAGAAGCGCTCGCGCGGGATGACCCGGGCGCGAGCGCTTCTTCTGATGGTGCACCCCCTGGGACTCGAACCCAGAACCCACTGTTCAGTCAGGCCCGAACCAGAACGAGATCCGCTGTAACCAGCCGTGAACTGACGTACCGCATTTCCCAGTTCAGCGGCCGTTTCGATCTCACAACAGATCACAATGCTTCACGGCGACTCTCAGAAGCATCGTGCACAAATCGTGCACAGCGTCAGTTGAACTGATCATTGTCTGCGCTCGCTCCTAGTGTTGGAGTACATGCTCGAATCGACCCGGAGGCCTGGTGCTGACTTCCCGCGAATTGGCGACCGTGATCATCATCCTGGTGGCGTTCGCGGTCGTTCTGGCAGTGCCCAAGTTCCGAGCACACATGGGGCCATCGCTCATCGCAGTGTTGCGTGCGGCCTTCGTTCCTCGCCTGATCTGGCTCTACCTCGTCATCGTTCTCGTCACGGCCGCTTCAACGGCACTCGCGTGGGTGATCGGCCTGTGGGACCTGAGCTTGCTGAAGGATGCCGTGATCATCACCTTGACTGTGGTGTTCCCGATGACATTCCGGTCGCTCGCCTTCAAGTCAGGCGGCGAACTGACTCACAAGCTCGTGAGGGAGACTCTCGGTCTCACCGTCCTTCTGACCATCTACCTCGATGCGGCCCCACTACCGCTCGGCTGGGAGGTCGTCTATCAGCTGGCGGTGACGTTTGTCGTGCTACTTCAGGCGGTTGCGTCCACGAAGCCGGAGTACGCCTCGGCGAAACGGTTGTGCGACATCGTGCTTTCCCTACTGGGAGCGTTCATCCTCGTGTGGACGACCGTCACGGTGATGGAGACGCCACCCGATTGGTCGGAGTTCTTTCAGTCTCTGTTCTTCGGCTTCTGGCTCCCACTGACCCTTCTGCCCTTCTTCTACCTATTCGGGTTCTACGCAGTTACCGAGAAGACTCTGGCCCGATTCCGTGCGTTCAAGAAGCCGCTCTCGTGGCGCGTCACCGCCGCAGTCATGATCGGTACTCGTCTTCGACTCAGCGTGCTGACACGCTTCAGCGGTCGCTACAACTACGTGGGAGACGCGACAGGTTTCCGAGATGGACTGAAGCAGATGGCCAGGTTTCGCGCCGACCTCGACCGCCGCGACGCCGAAGAGTCAGCCCGCCTGGAGCGACTGGCGAACAACTCGGGGAGCCGTGGTGTAGACGAGGAGGGACGACATCTCGACCGTCGCGAATTCGAGGTGACAAAGAAGCGGCTCGACTGGATCTGGACATGTCAGAACGGACAGTACGAGCGGCAGGGCGGGCGCTATTGGGATCACCTCACCGATCTGATCGTGGATGCGGAGAAGCATGGCCTACCGTCGCAACACGGATTCGTCGTGGAAATAGCAGACGGAGGGCAGACATGGCGGGCATGGCGTCGCACGCCCGGAGGGGCGGTCCTCGCTGTTGGGGGCAAAGAGCGGCGCAGCATGTTCTACTACCAAGGCGGGGAACCCCCGTCCGACTGGCCAGGGCGAGGTAGCGGGGCTTGGCGCGACGCCGCGCGAGAGGACTGGCCTCCAGATTGGGACTACAACGACGGAACCCGACTTTGATCACTTAATGAATTGGGTGTCGAGCTGACCGATGTTTATGTTAGCTCGGACAACCGATTTATCGCAGCTGACCAGGATTTGTCCTCAAAATCGCACTCGTCGCGCTTGCACATTCTGGCGACGAGCTGCACCATCTTCAGCGCGGGGAAACCCGTGGGGGCCGCGTCCACCGACGCTCCGACCGCTCCGATGCCCATGTGCGACGTGAGAGACCTCACCGACTCCAGGGGAACGAGTGAGATTCGGGCCTGGCCATCTGTAGATCGACTGCAGGTGAGTCACCTCAGAAGCCCGATTAGCGCGGACGTTCTGGGGTAGGGGGCCTATTCCTCACAACTCCTCAGACCCTGGCTCGGTGAGGGGGATCATCAAAATCTCTTGATTGTTCTTTGACCAGAGGTCTGCCCCCAGACGGTAAGGATCGGTCCCGATATCAACACATCGGCAGTCAGGTCGATATCACTATGCATGCAAGACATTCCCCCGACGCCGACACGGCCCACAGGCCGTCCGTGCGTGACATGTGAGCACCCCCACCGCTCAGCCATCGAAACCGCGCTGCTCACCGGCGACACTCTCATTTCGACAGTTTCGAGCGAGTACGGCCCGAGCATCGCGGCTCTGCGTCGGCACCGTGACCGTCACATGACTCCGAGCGCTGACGACATCCGCGACGCGGGTCTTGAGTCGCAGGACATCATCGCCCGCCTTGTGCGGCTCTCTGACCGCCTGGAAGACGCCGCAGCGCTCGCAGAGGCCACGGGTCGCATCTCTGACCTCGTGCGGGCAACTGACGGCATCCGCCGTGTGGATCGGGACCTGCTGGAGCTGACCGGCGTCCGGCATGAGGAAGTGGCTGCGCGCCTGGATCTCGGAAACGCAGTTGTCAAGGCGGTCGGACGCGCGGCCCGTCGTCACCCCGAAGTGCTGCAGGCCGTCGTCACTGAGCTGGAGCGCTTTGACGAGCTGGCGATCGCAGACGAACTGTTCACCGTGATTCATGAATCTCAGCAGAAGGGCATCACAACATGAGCAAGAAGACCTTGACCCCAGGCGACACCGTGACCTGCCTCCGCGCCGGTCTCATGGTCCATACCGGCACCTCCCTCGGAGGGCACATCCTCGACCGAGGCCAGTCTCTGACAATCACCCAGGGCATCATCGACGCCGCCACGGACGAAGACGGCACCCTGCGCGGCATCGCGCTCGCCGCCGACCCCGAAGCGCAGATCGCGCGTTGGGGTGAGCAGTGCTGGATGCTGGGCTACCCAGACCCCGACTTCGTGCCCACCCTCCCCGGCGAGCCGCAGCACGCAGAAGACCGCCGCCGTGCACGTCAGCTCGCCCACAGCATCCTGGATCCCCACGAACGGGCGGCAGCCCTGCAGCGCGTCGATGACCGCTACGGCCCCTCCACGCCGACGAGCACGAGCACGGAGATCCGCGAGCACGTCACGGTGCGCCAGGCCCGCGAACAGCAGGCACGGATCGCACAGGGGATCGTGGAGCGCGGACGATGACCACCGACTACGCAGGACGCCGACGCAACACCCAATGGCGCGAACTCGTGGCCCTCACCCTCCAGCTCTCCAGCCTGGACGCGACCCACGCACCGCAGCGCACGACAGCAGAGGGTGATGACCAGGACGAGAGCAACCTTTTCACCCCCGACGTGTACCTGTCCGGCTGGCACATCAAGGCCTCTGCCGCCGCCGATGCGTCCCGCCTCGGCCCCGCCCTCGATGAAGCCACTGAAGCCGCTCTGACGGCCGGAGACGGACACATACCCGTGGTGATCCAACACCGCCGCGCCCAGCCCGCAGACGGGGCGCTGGTCGTCATGAGCTTGGCCACCTTCCGCGCCGTCGCCGCCAACCTCACAGGAGTCGAATCATGAGCTTGCACGTCATCAACCCCACGTTCGCGGGCACCGCCGAAACCATCGCCATCGGCAGCCGCAGCTTCGGCCTCCCACCCGGATGCCGCGTGCAGCACGTCGAGACCCCGACCGGTGAACTCGCCTGGGTCCTCGACGGCACCGAGCTTCACGTGCTGACCAGCAAGGGTGAGGTCACCGGCATCCCCGCCGACCTCCTCGACCTCGCCCAAGCGCAGTACTTCCCGGCGACGTAGAGCACCCCGGTCACCACAACCACACATCGATCTCCGGACGACTCTTCTCCCCCGTCCGGATGCCGCGCAGGGTTTCCTGGTTCGACTCCAGGCGCGGCAACGCGGCTCCCTGGTCAAGGCCTTGGGCTGGTGCCAAGTCACCAGGGAGCCGCGCACGAGCAGGATGCGACATAAGGCCGTCGCTAGTCTTGCCACATGATGATCCAGATCGATGCAGCGGCTGAGAGCGCGGCTCCAATTGATCCCCTGCTGTCGCTACTGATTGGCGCTTTCGGCGCTTCCCTGCTGACCGTCGTCGGTGGACTGATCGGCGCTTGGATTCAGTCCGTCCGCGAGCATCGAAAGTGGCTCCGAGAGCGGCGTTTCGAGGCGTATCGCGACTTCATCATCAACATGTCTCAGCTCTCAGACCTGTTGAGCACCAAGATCACGAAAGAGAATGCAAAGGCAATCAAGGCGAGGCTCGATGTCTGGTCCGACGAGAGCACGCGCGCCATCGAGGCGGTTTCGATGCTCGGCCCTCGGGCGGTCAACGCTGCGGGTCAGGACTGGTTCGGCGCGGCCCACAAGAGGGCTGAAGACAACTCGCAAGCGAACAAGGACTCGATGAGCAGAGGGCGCTGGAAGTTCTTGATCGCTGTCGGCAAGGAACTCGGTACCAACAACGTCGGTGATACGCCGCCGACGGCGAGACCCGTGTGACAACGCCGCACGTCGCTCCCTCAGGTTGATCTCGCAATAAGGATGGCCGGGCGAGAGTGCCGATCCATCCTCGATCCGGCTCAATCCGATCTCTCAAAACTATCTCGCACAACATCTTGTTCTGACAGATGAGTTATGCGAGCATTGACTCATGGCGAAGTTCGCGTACATCCGCACCAGCACCAAAGACCAGAACGCCGACCTCCAGCGAGACACCATCGCCAAGGTGGACGGGATCAAGCGCGTATACGCCGACGAAGGCGTGTCCGGCACCCTCGCGTCGCGCCCCGAGTGGGACAAGCTCATCGATCGACTCGAAGAGGGCGATGAGGTAATCGTCTGGAAGCTCGACCGCATGGGACGCAACACCATGAACGTGCTGGAGGCCGTCAAGACGATCACTGACAAGGGCGCGAGCTTCCACAGCCTCACCGAGAAGATCGACACCAGCGGCCCGATGGGCCAGGCGATGCTGACCATCATGGCGGCGTTCGCACAGCTCGAACGGGACACGATTGTCGAGCGCACCCGTGCTGGACTCGACGCCGCCAAGGCGAAGGGGAAGATCGGCGGACGACCGTCCGTCGTGGACGCCAAGAAGCTCGCCACGATCAAGAAGCTCGTCGCATCCGGCGACCACAGCCGCGCCGACATCGCACGCATGACAGGCGTGTCTCAGGCCACCCTCTACCGAGTCATCGCGACCCTGTAGGTGGTCAGGTGGCCGACATCGTGTTCTCGTCGAGCCATGCCTGGATGTCCGCCATCCTGTAGCGGATGCGTCCCCCAGCACGGATGAACCGGGGGCCGGTCCCCCGGTAGCGCAACTGCGCGAGCGCGGGCACGGAACGTCCGAGGTATTCGGCAGCGTCGTCAGGGGTCAAGAGCAGTACATCAGCAAGATTAGTCGTCACTCCAGTTATCACGCGGAAGAGGGCCAAATGGCAAGGGTATGGATCACAGATCTCTGGTACAGAGACGACGCCGACAACCCCAAGAGGAAGATCCCGACTGCGCGCCACAAGAAGGGTTCGCAGTGGAAGGTGGAATGGTACGAGCCTCAGCCGGACGGCACGCAGATGCGCCGGAGCAGGTCATTCCGGAAGAAGTCCGACGCTGAGGGGTTTAAAGCCAAGACCGAGCACTCACTGCGCGAGGGCAGCTACCAGAGCGCAGACGACGCAGCGCGCACGGTCGGCGACGCCATAGAAGCCTGGATGGTCTCAAAGAAGGCCCCCAAGGCGAGCAGCATCGGTACCTACCGCGACCGCATCGACAACTACGTCATGCCGCGCTGGCAGCACGTACGCCTCAGCGCCGTCACACGCCCGGAGATCGACCGGTGGACCCTTGCCCTGCTGGAGGGCGTGGCTCCCCACCGAACGGGCATGAGAGGCGCAGGGACACCTCTCTCGCCAGCAACGGTCAAGAACGTGTTCATGCCGCTGAACGCTGCCTTGGGGTACGCGACCGAAGAGGGCTGGCTTCGTCGAAACCCGGCCTCTGGATCGAGGCACCGCGCACCGTGTCCGAGCCGGTCGTGTACTTGACGTATGCCGAGCTGGAACGCCTCATCGCGAAGACCCGCGAGGTGGCCACGGAGCAGGACGCACTCATGGTCGCGCTCATGGGGAACATCGGCCTGCGGCCGGGCGAGGTCTACGCGCTCGCCGTGGGGGACGTGGATCTGCGCGCCCGCCGCATCCACATCAGTCGGACCCTGACCACTGATGGCAAGCGCACAGTCGTCGGCTCCTCTCCGAAAACTCGTGCGGGTATTCGAGCAGTGCCAATCGCACCGCACTTGGTCGATGCTCTACGCGCGCAGATAGGGCGACGCCCCAAGACTGCGACGGTGTTCCCTACCTCGACGGGGACGCCTTTGAACCCCAGCAACTGGAGGCACCGCGCCTTCAATCCCGCAGTCAAAGCGGCAGGTTTGCCCGGAGGCCTGACCCCGAAGGGTCTACGTCACACAGCAGCGTCCCTGGCTATCGCCGCAGGTGCCGACGTGCTCATGGTGCAGCGAATGCTGGGGCACGCCGATGCGAAGGAGACTCTGAACACCTACGCGAAGCTGTTCCCCGACCGCTTGGATGAGGTCTCCGAACGGATGTCGAAGGCCCGCGAAAAGGCCCTGAAAAGGGTCCAGACGAAGACCACGAAACATTGAGCATCGTGCACAGATCGTGCACAGAGCAAAAACAAAGAACCGCCTCTGACCGAGGAAATTCCTGGCCAGAGGCGGTTTTTCGGTGCACCCCCTGGGACTCGAACCCAGAACCCACTGATTAAGAGTCAGTTGCTCTGCCGATTGAGCTAGAGGTGCAGGCTGCTCGCCATCAGGCGAACCGAGGGTCAACGTTATCATCTCGATGCGCCTCGCCGCCAATCGGGGCCCCTGGACGCGGCAGCGCGCCGGTATCGTAGTGTCCGTGACTTCCCCCTCGACGACCGCTAGCTGGCATGCACCGTTCGAGGGGGACCTGAGCGCGGATCTCGCCCTCGCCCTCGAGCTGGCAGATGCCGCCGACAACGTCACGATGGCACGCTTCGACGCCACCGATCTGAGTGTCGACCTGAAGGCCGACGCCTCGCACGTCACCGAGGCCGATCTGGCTGCCGAGCGCGCCATCCGCAGCATCCTCGGGCAGGAACGTCCAGATGACGGGATCTTCGGCGAGGAGTTCGGCGCCACCGGCAGCACGCACCGTCAGTGGATCATCGATCCGATCGACGGCACCGCCAACTATCTCAAGGGCATTCCGATGTGGACGACGCTCATCGCCCTCGCCATCGACGGCGTGCCGCGCGTAGGCGTGGCCAGTCAGCCCGCCATCGGGCGCCGCTGGTGGGCGGCTTCCGGCGCCGGCGCGTGGACGCACACCCTGTCCGGGACCCCGCAGCGGCTCCGCGTGTCCTCCGTGGCCGAGATCTCCGAAGCGAGCGTGAGCTTCCAGAGCATCGCACAGTGGGACGAGGTAGGCCGCTCCGAGGACCTCCTCCGTCTCAGCAGGTCGGTCTGGCGCGATCGCGGGTACGGCGACACGTGGCCGTACATGCTGCTTGCCGAAGGACGCCTGGAGTTCGTCGCCGAGTTCGGTGTCAAAGAGTACGACATCGCCGCTCTCGTTCCGATCATCACCGAGGCGGGCGGCCGGTTCACCGACATCGACGGCAACGACTCGATCGCCACACGATCGTCGCTGGCCACCAACGGCATCCTCCACGATCGCTTTCTCGACCTCGTCCGTTCTCGCTGACCCGGAGCCCCTCCCCCATGCCTGCACGTTCGCGCCCCCTGATCTTCGCCGCGCTGGTCGCGACGGCGCTCGTGCTGTTTGCCTGCACGAGCACGCCGGAGCCGGCCCCGACCACACCGCAACCGGGCAGCACAGCGACGGTGGCTCCGATCGATCCGTCGGCGTCGCCCGATCCTGAGCAGTCCGAGCCCGTCACCGCACCTGCCGACGTGACGTGCGAGAGCCTGCTCGGGGAGGACTTGGTCACCGAGCTCACCGATCAGGGATGGACGGCGCGCGAAGACCCGTTCTTCATCGGCGACGTCGAGCTCGCCGACGGAATCTCGTGCACGTGGGGCGACTTCGAGGCCAGCGCCGGCGACGACCTGCTGCTGTTCGCCTGGTCGCCCATCTCGACCGAGCAGGCGACCGCAGCCCGCGCCGGGCTCACCTCCGAGGGGTGGTTGACCGAAGAAGGACCCTCGGGCACCTACGTGACCGAAGATCCGTCGATGGCCATCGCGGTGGATGCCGAGGGGTACGGAATGACCTACCTCTTCGGCGACGGATGGGTGACGCTGTCCGACACCAAGCAGGGTCTCGTCCTCATCCAGCTTCCCGGATAGGAGCAGGCGGATGGCACACCGGTTCGACGCGATCGTGATCGGGGCAGGCGTGGCAGGGTTGACCGCCGCGCGACTGTTGCAGGACGCGGGCCAGTCCGTCGTGGTCCTGGAAGCGCGGGGCCGGGTGGGCGGGCGGGTGTGGACGAGCCGTGACGGCGGGCGCGTCACCGACCTCGGAGCCTCGTGGATCCACGGGATCACCGGAAGTTCCGTCGCCGCGGCCGCCGAAGCGTTCGGGATGCGAATGGTGGAGTTCACCGTCGGCGGCTACCAGCCCGACAGCCGTCCCATCGCGCACTACGGGCCCGGCGGGCGTCGGCTCAGCGACGACGATGCCCGACGCTACGTGGCTGACATCCACCGCGCCGATGCCGCGCTCGTCGACGCGATCGCGGCCTCCGCTCCCGACGCGTCGTACCGTGACGTGACCGACGCCGCGATCGCGGCGGTCACCGCCGACGAAGGGTGGGACGACGCACGAGGTGCGCGAGTGCGGGAGTACTTCGAACACAGGGCCGAGGAGCAGTACGGCGCGTGGATCGAGGATCTGGCCGCCCACGGTCTCGACGATGATTCGATCGACGGTGACGAGGTGGTCTTCCCCGACGGTTACGGTCGCCTGCCCGACAACCTGGCACATGGCGTGGGCGTGCGCCTGGAGCACGCGGTCGCACGCGTGGACTGGTCCGAGGACGGAGTGCGCGTCACCGGTGATCGAGGCGTGTTCGCGGCGGCGCAGGCCATCGTGACCGTGCCGGTCGGGGTTCTGAAGTCGACCGACTTCACGATCTCACCACCGTTGCCCGAGCCCGTTCGCGGCGCGCTCGAGCGGCTGAGCATGAACGCTTTCGAGAAGATCTTCCTCCGCTTCGAGGAGAAGTTCTGGGACGACGACGTCTACGCGATCCGCCAGCAAGGCTCCGAGGGCGTGTGGTGGCACTCCTGGTACGACCTCACAGCGCTCCACGGGGAGCCGACCCTGCTGACCTTCGCCGCAGGCCCCGCCGCTCGGGAAACCCGCGGCTGGAGCGACGACGAGGTCGTCGATTCGGTCATGACCCAGCTGCGCCGACTGTTCGGGCATCACGCGACGACGCCCACGCACGTGCACCGTACCGCGTGGCAGGACGACCCGTTCGCTCGGGGCTCGTACGCGTACATGACGGTCGGCTCGACCACCGACGACCACGACGACCTCGCCACCCCCATCGGCGGTGTGCTCCATCTTGCCGGTGAGGCCACCTGGACCGACGACCCCGCCACCGTGACCGCGGCCCTCCACTCCGGCCATCGTGCAGCCGAACGCGTCCTCGGTCACGAGGTGCCGATCGAGCGGGTCTGGAAGGACCGCTGACATCCACGGCGCCGGCCATCCCGCAGCACCGCAGACGCGAAAGGGCTCGGGGAGGCGATCGCTCCCCGAGCCCTTCTGCTCTGGTCGGTGACAGTGAATCCGTGGAGCTGGGGGGAATCGAACCCCCGTCCAACGCTGTGATACTGCGTCTTCTCCGGGCGCAGTCTGTGGAGACGTTCTGCTCGGCCCCGACCTTTGTCACAGACACCTAAGTCGACAGGCCCAGTCTGGGAAAAGTCCCGCGTGACGTCCAGACGCCGTCACGCAGCAAGATTCCTAGATGACGCCAGGATCCGTGTCGGAATCACACACGGTCTGACGGACTATCGGGCTCGCTTAGGCAGCGAGGGCGAAGTCAGTGCGCTTTGCATCGGCACTTATTGGTTCGCAGAGATCGTTAACGAGATAACCCTGCATCCTCGGCCCGCTTCCCGCAGCTTCGCAGGCGCTGTCGAAACCGATCAGCCCCGTGAGCCGCCTGGGCGGAGAATCACTGTCACCCTGTGGAGTTGTCACCTCTGGCGTCGCAGCACCAGAGCATCACAGCCTACAACACACCGCGGGCGGAGGCCATTCCGACGGGCAGCCGGGCAGCACTTCAGCGCGTAGAGTCGGCACATGAGTGACGTCATCATCACCGTTCGCGGCCAGCACGAGCAGAGAGTCTCCCCGGAACGAGCCATCGCCCATGTCTCTGCCGTGGCCGACGGCCCCGATCGCGGGACCGTGGTGGAGCGTGTTGCCGCACTCGCGTTTCCCGTGCGTGAGGATCTCTCCGCGCGCACGAGCGCCGGCACGGTAGCCGAATGGAGCAGTCAACGAGTCTCTGTCTGGGCGGACCGCCCGTGGAACAACGAAGGCGTTCAGCTCGACCTCGTCCACCACGCCTCCGTGGAGCTGACGGCGACCTTCACCGATTTCATGGTGCTCTCGGATTGGCTCAACGACATCGCGGCCACCGACGGGCTGCAGGTGGGCCCCGTCGAGTGGCACCTCACCCCCGACACGCGGTCCCGTGTCGAACGTGAGGTCGCCACCGCCGCGGTCGCCATCGCCGTCGAGCGCGCCCAGGCATACGCCGCTGCCATCGGCGTCGGCACGGTCTCGCCCCGCGAGATCGCCGACGTGGGGCTTCTCTCCGACTCCCCCGAGGCCGCGGCGCCCCGCATGAACGTCAAGGCGGCGATGGCGATGGATTCGGCCGGGCCAGGAGCGGTCGACTTCCAGCCCGACGACATCGTGGTCACCGCAGCGGTCGAGGCGCGTTTCACCGCACGCTGATCGGGGCGGACACCGTGGTCAGTCGCCGAGGCGGTTCTTCAGTCGCATCGCGCGCTCGGCCTCGCGCTTGTCCTCGCGCTCGCGAAGGGTCTGACGCTTCTCATATTCGCGCTTGCCCTTGGCCACGGCGATCTCCACCTTGGCGCGACCGTCGGAGAAGTAGAGCTTCAACGGAACCAAGGTGTATCCCCCGGCCGAGATCGCGTGCGAGAGCTTGATGATCTCGTCCTTGTGGAGCAAGAGCTTGCGGGTTCGCTTGGACGCATGATTGGTCCAATGTCCCTGCGAGTACTCCGGGATGTGGACGGCGTCGAGGAAGGCCTGGCCACCGTCGATGTACGCGTACCCGTCGCTCAGGTTCGCCCTGCCCTGACGCAGGGACTTCACCTCGGTGCCCGTGAGCACCAGCCCGGCCTCGTACGTCTTCTCGATGGCGTACTCGTGGCGCGCGCGACGGTTGGTCGCGACGACCTTCTCCCCGCGTTCCCTGGGCATGGTGGCTCCTTGATCCTGTGCGCTGCCGGCATCCCGAGCCTTTCGGGTCACCTCAGCGGCTGCGCAGCCTTTCAGCCTACCTCAGGCGCGCAGCCACCGACGGATCGCGAATGCGGCTGACGCGGCCGCCAGCACAAGTCCGATCAGGATGATCGCCGGGATCACCACTGCCGCGTCGCCCATTCCGACCCACGTGGTGATGAAGTCCACGCGCTCCCGCAGGTAGCCGTGCACGCCGAACTGGATGCCGAGAACGATCGCGACGCTGGCCAGAACCGTGCCGATGAACGCCGCGAACACTCCCTCGAGGATGAACGGCGTCTGGATGAAACGGTTGGACGCACCGACCAGCCGCATGATGCCCAGCTCGCGCCGCCGCGCGTACGCCGACAGCCGGATGGTCGTAGCGATCAGCAACACGGCGGCGATCAGCATGAGCACGGCGATTCCGACGGCGATGTAGGTAGCCACGGTCAGCGCCGAGAACAGCGGATCGAGGTACTGCATCTGGTTCTGCACCCCTTCGACGCCGCTCATGGCGCCGAAGGCCTCGGTGATGATCGCGGCGCGCGACGGGTCGCGCAGGTTGATGCGGAAGGCCTCGTTCATCTGGTCTTCGGTGACGAACTCGGCATAGTCGTCGCCGTAGAGGTCGAGCACCGCCTGATAGGCCTGTTCGCGCGACTCGAACGTATAGTCACGCACCACGGACTGCAGCGCCGGGCTGTCGAGCTTCTCCTGCACCGCGGCGATCTGGTCGTCGGTGGCGACGCCGTCCGTGCAGTTCGCCGTGGTGGAGATCGAGCTGCAGAGGAACACCGCCACCTGAGCGCGATCCACCCAGTAGTCGTGCATCTTGCCGATCTGCATCTGCATCAGCATCGCTGCGCCGACGAAGGTGAGCGACACGAACGTCACCAGAATGACCGAGATCACCATCGACGCGTTCCGACGCAGTCCGGTGAGCGCCTCACCGATGACGAGTCCGACCCTCACGATGTCGGCCCCACTTCGTCTTCATCCACGCCCAGTCCCAGTCGTTCGGCGGCGCCGAGCCCGTCGAGACCGAGTTCGTTCAAGTCGACCTCGGGCGCGGCGATCGGAATGGGGCGCGTGCCGGCGGGCTCCTCCGTCTGCGGCTGCGTGAGCGGTTGCGGCCGCGACGCGGAAGCAACCTCGGGTTCCGCCGGCGCCGGACGCGCCGCGATCTCCCGCTGGAGCTCCAGCACCGCCGTGAGCGCCGCCGTTGCGGCTGCACCCTTTTCCTGCTGCGGGGCGAGAGAGGGAAGTGCGGAGGTGTCGCCGTATCCGCCGTGACGGTCATCGCGGACCATCACGCCGCCGCGCAACTCGATGACGCGGCGTTGCATCTCGTTGACGAAGCCGGCCTCGTGAGTGGCCATGACCACCGTGGTGCCGCCGGCGTTGATGCGCGCGAGCAGCTGCATGATGTCCACCGAGGTCGCCGGGTCGAGGTTGCCCGTGGGTTCGTCGGCGAGCAGAATCTGCGGCCGGTTGACCAGAGCGCGTGCGATCGCCACGCGCTGTTGCTCGCCGCCGGAGAGTTCATGCGGAAACCGCTTGTCTTTGCCGTCGAGCCCGACCAGCGCAAGCACTTCGGGCACGGCCTGCTGGATGAACGCGCGCGACGAGCCGATCACCTGCAGCGTGAAGGCCACGTTCTGGAAGACCGTTTTGCCCGGCAACAGTCGGAAGTCTTGGAACACCGACCCGATGTGGCGTCGGAAGTAGGGCACCTTGCGCGTCGAGAGCGAACGCAGGTCGCGTCCGAGGACGAACACACGGCCTTCCGACGGCGTGTCTTCGCGCAGGATGAGTCGCAGGCAGGACGACTTTCCCGATCCCGATGCGCCGACGAGGAAGACGAACTCACCGCGCTGGACCTCGAAATCGACGTCGTTCAGCGCCGGCTTGTGGGTGCCCCGATAGTGCTTGGAGACGTGTTCGAACCGGATCATGACGCGTCGAGCCTAAGCGCGCACGGAGCGGATGCCGGATGCGACACCCGCGCCGGTCACGATCTCTCGAGTGTTCCCCGCACGATCGAGTCGCCCGAATGCGCCGCGTCGCCGTCGTCGGGCTCTTGAGAGATGTCGACGACCGTGAAGCGATCGGTGTCGACATCGGCGGGCACCGTGAAGGTCCCCTCTCTGCCGTCGAGCACCCCGAGACTCACGAGGGCCGTGCCGTCCGCGGTGAGCAACCACACCTCGCGGAAACCCTCGTCTTGCAGGTCCGCGTCGAGGTCGACGACGACGCGCTCGCTGCCGTCGGGTTCGCGCTCGAGGGCAGCCGTGCCCGCAGCCCCCGGGTGATCGGGGAAGGCGTCCAGCACAGCCGTGGCGACGTCGATGGGTCGCGGCACGGTGAGGGTCACCACCAGGGCGACGGCGGCCGCGGCGACGGCCAGGCCGCTGCCGAGCAGAAGGATGCGGGTGCGCAACCGGGAACCACGGCGCACATGGTCTCTGCCGGAGACCTCCTGCGCGGCGGTTGCCCCGACGACCGGCGCGCCCGGCAAGGGTACCGCCGCGATCTCCGCACGGATCGCCTCCCACACCCGAGGGTCGGGTGCAGCGAGTTCTTCGGCGCGCGCGTGCCGCGCGACTCCCACCGTGCGCTCGAGCGCGGCGAGTTCGTCGGAACACTGTGAGCACTCGCGGAGGTGCTGCGCATCTTCGGAGTCGAGGGCGAGCGATTCGAGAGCGACCATGGCGAGGTCGTCGGGGTCAATATGCGACATGGCTTCCCTCCAATCGAGTGCGCATACGGTGAAGACTTCGTCGGAGATGACTCTTGACCGTTCCGAGCGGCATACCCAGTCTCTCCGAAATCTGGGTGTGGGTCAGGTCGTCGTAGAAGGCGAGTCGGACGACCTGCTGGGCGGTGGGATCGAGGTGCGCGATCTCTTGAGCCACCATGAGCGTGTCTACCGGGTCGGGCGCGGACTCGACCGCCGGTTCTACGTGTCCACGCAGAGCATCCATCACCCGATGCTCCCGCGCCCGCGCCCGATGCGCGTCGGCGATCCGACGCCGCGCGATCGCGACGAGCCACGTGGGCAGCGACGCCTTCGCCACGTCGTAGTCGGCCCTGGCACGCCATGCCGAGACGAACGTCCACTGGGTGACATCCTCAGCCTCCGCGACATCGCCCAGTGAGCGCAGCGCGATGGTGTAGATCAGCCGCGACCACCGTTCGTACACCTTCGCCAGCACCGCCTCGTCGGCGCGTGCGAACGTGAGGCTCAGTTGCCGCTCCTCCGCGTCGTCGATGACGCTCTCCTCTCGAACCTCGGGTGCCGCGATGGTCATGGCCCGGTCCCGTCATTCGTCGGGAGCCGGTCGCGCGATGGCCACCACGTTGTCGCTGTACGACCTCGTGGCCTCATCGAACGATCCTCCGCACGTGATGATCACCAATTCCGGCTCTCCGTCGCGCGCGAAGAACCTGTCGACGGGGAGCGAGGCCCGCGGTATGTACTCGACCGACTCCACCACGAAGACGGTCGTCGCACCGCTCTGGTCCTCCACCTGCACCTCCGCTCCCTCGTCGAGATCCCGAAGCCGGGCCAAGGGTCCGATCCCGAACACCCGATCGTCGACGTGGGCGGCGATGACCGCAGACCCCCGGGGTGCGCCGGGTACGGGTCCGTAGCGGTACCAACCGGCTTCGGCGGGATGCTCGGGGATCTCCATGGACCCGTCCTCCTGCACCCCTGTCGGCCGCACGGGAAGGACCGCCTCGATCGCGGGAATCCGCAGCTCCGTCGGCGCGATCACGGGCACTGAGGGCGGCGGGGGTGTGGCTCTCGTCACGGGCACCTCCACCACTGCCGTCGGCGGTACGACGTCTGGTGTACGGGTCACGGCGGGGGCGCGCTCCCCCATGATGGGGGTCGAGGGGGAGCACGCGGACAGCAACGACGCGGTCACCACGGCGCCGGCGGCCACCGCGAACAGGGTGCCGCGTCGCCGTGTCACGACCGGTTCGCCGCCACGCGGCGGGTGGTGACGGCCACCGTCACGCCGAGGGCGAGCACGGCGCCCACCAGGGCGATCGGCATCCACACGGCCCCACGGTCTTCGGCGACGAGGCCGGCGGAGCCGGTGTTGACGCCGTCCGGGCCGGAGTGCAGACCGTCGATCGTCTGGACGGCGATGGCGAGGTTGCCGTCCTCCGCGCTGCCCCACGCATACACGATCGTCAGGGTGCCATCGGAGATCTCCACGTCGGTCGGTCCGAGCACCGGGTCGGTGGTGCCGGCCAGAGCCACGGCGGCCTCGACGGTGCCCGCGGGCAGGTCGAGCGTGGCCTCATCCGGGTTGGCCAGGTTCTCGATCACCGCGTCGCCACCGGCGAGAACGTCGACCGCCGGCGCGGCAGCGACGTGACGCACCGTCAGGCGGCCTTCACCGGCTGCCGTCTCCGAGGTGTCGTTGGTGAACAGGTTCGCTCCCGGCTCGCCGTCTTCGGTCAGGTGGGCGACGGCGGTATACGACATCCCCGCCTCGAGCGTGAGGGTGATCGGACCGAGCACCGGCTCGGAGTCGTCGGCGGCGTCGGTGGCCGTCAGCGCGACGTCGTCCTCGCCGGCCGGAAGCTCCAGCGGACCGGCGAGGTCGCCGGGCTGGAAGTCATCGATCGTCAAGTCACCGTTGACGTACACGTCGACGGGCGTGTCGGGGATGCCGTGAAGGACCGACAGAGTCGCATCCTCGGATGTGGCCGCACTCGCGGGGGCGGCAATGGTGACCGCAGCCAACCCGGCGAGAGTGAGCCCGACCAGAATTCTGGAACGCATGTCCTACTCCTTTTCCCTGCGTCGCGCTGATCGCGTCGTCATGGGTGTATTCGCTCGAATACGTGGAGCCGGATGCGCCGGAAGCAGGTTTTTTCGGATCGCTCAGTCGTCGTCGGTCTTGCGCTTGCGCCAACGGATGCCGGCGGCAATCAGCCCGTCAAGGTCGCCGTCGAACACGCTGGCCGGGTTTCCCACCTCGTAGCCGGTGCGGAGGTCTTTCACCAGTTGCTGGCCGTACAGGAAGTACGAACGCATCTGGTCTCCCCAACTGGCGGTGATGACGCCGGCGAGTTCCTTCTTCTTTGCTGCCTCTTCTTCCTTCTGCAGGAGCATGAGGCGGGTCTGCAGCACGCGCATGGCGGCAGCGCGGTTCTGGATCTGACTCTTCTCGTTCTGCATCGAGACGACGATCCCGGTGGGGAGGTGGGTGATGCGCACGGCGGAGTCGGTCGTGTTGACCGACTGGCCCCCGGGACCGGACGAGCGGAAGACGTCCACACGGATGTCGCCCTCGGGCACCTCGACCTCCTGCGCCTCTTCCATCACGGGGATGACTTCGACGGCGGCGAAACTCGTCTGACGCTTGTCGGCGGAGCCGAACGGACTGATGCGTGCGAGACGATGCGTACCCGCTTCGACCGACAACGTGCCGTAGGCGTAGGGTGCGTCGACCTCGAAGGTCGCCGACTTGATGCCGGCACCTTCGGCATACGAGGTGTCCATGACCTTCACGGGGTACTTGTGGCGCTCAGCCCAGCGCAGGTACATGCGCAGCAGCATGTCGGCGAAGTCGGTGGCGTCGTCGCCGCCCGCACCCGAGCGGATGGTGACCACGGCGGAGCGGGCATCGTATTCGCCATCGAGGAGAGTCTGCACCTCGAGCTGCCCGATCGCTTCCTGGAGACTGGCGAGTTCGGCGCGTGCCTCGGCAGCGGAGTCTTCGTCTTCCATCTCGTTGGCCAACTCGATCAACACGTCGAGGTCGTCGAGGCGCTGCCCGATGTCGTTCACCCGCTTGAGCTCGGCCTGACGGTGACTGAGGGCGCTGGTGACCTTCTGCGCCTTCTCGGGGTCGTCCCACAGATCAGGGGCGCCGGCTTTTTCGGACAGCCGGTCGATCTCCGAGCGAAGCCCGTCGACGTCGACCACCGCCTGAATGTCGGCGAAGGTGGAGCGGAGGGCCTGGATGTCGGCGGACAGATCGAGTTCGAGCATGGCTCCCCCAGACTAACGTGGAACGAGTGAACCCCGAGCGCTCGTCTGATCAGCCAGAGCGACCGGGTCCACCAGGGCGACCGGATCCGATCGGGCGGGTGCTGTGGCGGTTCGCTCCCATGATCTACGGACCGACCGTCCTGTTCGCCCTCGGGGAGGGCGCGATCATCCCGCTCCTGCCGGTATTGGCTGCCGATCTCGGGGCGGATGTTCCCACTGCGGCGTTGATCGCCTCCGCCCTGGTGGTGGGACAGCTGTGCGGAAACCTTCCCGCGGGCTGGGCCGTCGCTCGCATCGGCGAACGGGCCACGATGGCGATCGGTGGCCTGGTTGCCGTGGCCGGTGTGGCGGGGTTGCTCCTCGCCCCGAGTCTGGGCGTGCTGGCGGTATCCGTGTTCGTCATCGGGATGAGCGCCGCCTCGTTCGGCCTCGCGCGCCATGCCTTCATGACGACGCGGGTGCCCCTCCATTTCCGCGCCCGCGCGTTGTCGCTGCTGGGCGGCACGTTCCGCCTCGGCATGTTCGTCGGGCCGTTCATCGCGGCCGGGCTGCTCGCGCTCTTCTCCGATCTGCACGCGTCGATCTGGTTCTTCGGGTCGTGCCTGATCGCCGCCATCGGCCTCGTCCTCTTCGGTAGGGATCCCGAAACGAGCGTCGGTCCGCTCTCCTCGACGGCCCCCGCTGCGGCACGAGCGGACGACCGTGACCGAGAGGACACGGGCGAGCCGGTCACCGGCCCGGTCGCGACGACGCACCGGGAGCCGGGCACGGGGGTGATCCGCACGATGTGGCGGCACCGTGGTGTGCTGGCGCGACTGGGGCTGGCGGCCTCGTCGCTATCGGCGGTGCGCTCGGCGCGCCACGTGGTGCTGCCGCTGTGGGGCGTGTCCATCGGGCTCGACGCACAGACGATCGCGCTCGTCGTCGGGGTGTCGGGCGCGATCGACTTCGCGCTCTTCTACGCCAGTGGGCAGGTCATGGACAGGTTCGGCCGCCTCTGGGCGGCGCTTCCGGCGATGCTTCTGATGGGGCTGGGGTTCATCGCCCTATCGTTCACACACGACGGCGATCAGGCGGCGATGTGGTTCGCCCTGTTCGCAGCGGTGCTCGGTGTGGGCAACGGTCTGTCCAGCGGCATCCTCCTCACTCTCGGGGCGGATGCCGCCCCACAGGAGGAGCCGGCGGCCTTCCTCGGGTCGTGGCGCACCCTGACCGATGCCGGTGGCGCCGTCGCCCCTCTTGTCGTCTCCGCCACTGCGGCGGTGTTCTCGCTCTCGGTGGCGACCGGTGTGATGGGGGCGATCGGGTTGCTGGGGGCGGCCGCGTTCATCCGATGGGTGCCCCGCTTCGTTCCCCGCGCCTGAGCCGTTGGCTATTCGCCGGGGTCGTCTTGCGCCGCGCGCAGCACATCCCGCTCCAGCCAGCGAGACCCCAGGTATTGGAGACCCGCGAGCAGGATCAGCCCGGCGAGGGTGATGACCCACCAGGGAACATGTGGCCCTGCCCACTGCGTCGCGAACCCGGACGCCGCCAGCGTCGCCGCGACGAGGAGGATTCGCGGAATGGTCCCGAAGAGTGCACGCGAGGCCTACAGGCTGAGAATTCTCCGCATCGGTGTGGTCTCCGTCTCTGCGTTGTCATGGTGGGTGTCGGGATGGCGCAGAGCTAACCGAATGCTGTTCGGCTCGTAGCGGACGACTCGAGCTCGACTCCGTTCGGCACGAACAGGGAAAGAACGGGCGGATGCCAGGTCGCCGCAACGGTCACCCGCGCAGAGGCACCGTCGTCCGTGTGGGCTGCGACGAGGCGCACCGTTCCCACCGCGTCCGCCATTTCCGCCGCCTGGGTCCACACCTCGTCGTTCGACAGTCGCGCCACGGGGCGCCCATCGACCATTGTGAGGCGGAATCCGTCTGCCGCAGAAATGGCGACCGCGTCGGCTGCCGCGTCGGTGCGCTTCTGCGCAAGGTACAGGCTGGTCGCGTCCACGCACACGAGCACGAGCGCGATCGCCAGCAGCGCGTAGCCGATGGTGAGCAGCAGCACGGACCCGTCGTCGGCCACTCTCACCCCGTCCATGAACGCGACACCTTCTGCGACGACGTGGCCGCGACGGCCACGCTGGCACGGTCACTCATTCCCAGGACCTCCGGCACGAGGGGAAGCGGTGCGCGGGCTTCGACACTGACTCGGACGATCGAACCGGATGCCGGACAGGGGACTGCGGCGGGAGCGCAATCGACAGTGAGTTCGATGTCGTCCGGGTCGATGCCGTACTCGACGGCAACGGAGGTGAGCACGGTGCGCGCCGCAGCATCCGCGTCGGACTGGTCGGTGGAGGTCGCGATAACCCGTGCAAGCTGTCGCGCCGCCGTCTCAACCCCCAGAGCATGCGACTGGATCTGCCCCATCGCGACGATCAGGTAGACGATCGGTACGAGGAGCACGAGCCCCGCCAGGATGAACTCGAGTGCGGCTGAGCCTGTGTCATCGTCGAGCGCGGCCTCATCGGTCGAAGGTTTCCGCCGGTGCATGGGCAGTCACCTCCCACCCACCGGGGACTCCGATGACGCCGATCAGGGGCAGGGTGGCCTCGATCGTCACCTCGACGGTGACCACCCCGCCCTGGTCGAACTCGCGCGCGCTCACCGCGCCGACGAACCCCGCACCCACGGTCCGCTCGACGATCAGCTTCGCCCGTTCGGCGCCGTCGGCGGTCGGGACATCGGCGAGGGCAGCGTGATAAGCACCGTCGACCGCCGCATCGTGCACCAGGTTTCGCACGTACACGGCGAGTCCCAGCTGGAGCACCCCACATGTCAGCGCGGTAAGTACGAGGCCCACGAGGAGGAACTCGACGGGGCTGGAGCCTGCCTGATCGTCCAGGCACCACCGCTGCGCCGCGCGCGTCTGGGCCGGGGAGTCCACGGCTAGAAGCCCGCGACGCGGCTGATGGCCTGATCGAAGAGATCGGCGAGGGCGGGGCCGGCAAGAGCCCAGATGGCGACGACCAATCCCGCCGTCATCAGCGTGACCAGAACCCAGCCCGGTACATCGCCGCGATCCTCCTCGGCCACGGCACGCCAGGCGCGGTGGAGTCGCGTTCGCATCGTACGGATCATCTGTCGATTCCTTTCCTCACGTTGTGCGGAGTGCGCGCAGTCGCGCCTCCGGGAGTTCACCCGACACCCAGCCGAAGCATGACGATGCCGGGAAAGACTGCGAACAACACCGACAACGGCAGGAGCAGGAAGACCAACGGGAGGAGCATCGCGATCTCCTTACGCCCGGCCACCTCGATGAGGTTTCGTTTTGCGTCCTCACGAGCATCGGATGCCTGGTCCTGGAGCACATTCGCCAGCGGCGCTCCCCGATCGATCGCGGCAACGATGTGCTCGATCGCACGACTGAGCGAAGGCACGTCCAACCGCCGCCCGACGGAGGCGAGGGCCTCCGCGAGGCTGGACCCGGTGCCGGTGTCGAGGACGACACGGCGCAGCTCCGACGTGAGTTCGCCGGTTCCGACCTCGCCCACCCGGCGCAGCGCCTCGCGCAGCCCCTCCCCCGCAGCCAGACACAGCGACAGGAACTCCAGCACGGTCGGCAACTCGTCTTCGATCCGTGATCTGCGTCGCCGTGCCGCATGGGTCAACCGGAACTCGGCCCATCCAGCGCCGGCGACACCGAGGAGCGGCGGCAGCAACGCCGTGCCGGCGCTGACGCCGCTCCACAACGCGGCGACGATGGCCACGGCGCTCCCCACCACGACCCCGCAGATCGCCCAGCCCAGCTGGCGTGCGCGGAAGTCCTCGACAGTCCCTCGCAACCCGGCCTGCTCGAGCCTCGCCGTGACGATGTCGGCCCCGCCGAGCCGGGAGAGAAGCCTCCGCCACCGGCGCGCGAACCCGCCCGGCTGAGACGACGCGAACATCGGGGTGATGCCCGCGGGGTCTGCGAGGTCCCGAACGTACGGTGCGATGCGTCGCGCCAGAGAGTGTGCCGCCCAGCGCGGGACCCGAGTCGCGGCAAGGAGCAGTCCGGTGGCGAGCGCCGCTCCGAGCACGACGGCGAGCGCGAGTTCGGTGGCGGGGGTCACCCGAACCACCTCCGTGGTTCGGGCAGTCGTCCCAGGCGGACCATCAACCGATACGCAATCAGCGACACCGTCGCACCGGCGATCACGAGAAGGGTGCCCTCGGGGCTTGCGTAGGCCTGAGCGCCTTCCGGCCGTGTGGCGAGGAGGGCGAGGACGAGCCACGGGGCGACCACACCGAGTACTGCCGCACCTCGGATCCACGATTGACGCGCCTCCACCTCACCCCGGAGCGATGTGTCTGCTCTCACGGAGGCAGACAGGGCACGCAGCACCGGCGTCAGTTCCGTGCCACCGACGTGACGAGCCATTCGGAGGGTCTCGATGATGCGGTCGCTCGATGGGTCGCCCAAGGTCGCTTTCAGCCGGAGGACCGCGGAGTCGAAGTGGCCTGAGGCGACGAGATCGGACGCGAACTGAACGAATGCCGGCCGGAGCTCGGGCGGCGCGGACACCGAGAGCGATGCGACCGAGTCGGGGAGCGACATGCCCGCGCGGACGGAGGCGATCAGGAGGTCGCACACATCGGGCCACAGGGCACGTCGCGATCGCCGACGGGCACGCGCCTTCCCGCGAAGCCAGGTCGACGGTGCCACCGCACCGAAGACGGCAGCCAGCGCCGCGACGACCGGGAGGGAAGTCACCAGCCATGCAGTCGCCGACGACAACAACGCCGTGCCGACGGCGGCGACCCACAAGCGACCGGTCGGAGCGTGCGCGAACCCCGCGGCATCGAGAAGACGGCGGGACCAGCCCGGCTCCCGCGACACGAGGGTTTCGCTCCGAGCGGGCCAGACCCACGGTGAGATCGCGAGGAGGATCCCGGCTGCGAGGGTGCCACCCCAGAACCACGTCATCGATCGTCGCCCCCGTAGACGCGGCGGCTGCCGATCGTCGCGCCCTCGACCTCCCCGGTCACCTCGATGATCTCGGACACGAATCGCCGCCCGTCCGAAGAGCGCGCGCAGTGGACGACGATGTCGACGGCGGCGGCCACCGCGGGGAGGACGAACGACGCATCGATGTTCCGCCCGGCAAGCAGAGGGAGGGAAGCGAACTTTCGCAGCGCCTCTGCGGCCGAGTTCGCATGGATGGTCGCCGCACCGGGCACGCCCGTGTTCAACGCGAGCAACAGGTCGAGAGCCTCCGCGTCGCGAACCTCTCCGATCACGAGGCGATCCGGCCTCATCCGCAGCGCCTCTTTGACCAGGCGCCGCAAGGTGACCTCGCCCGTGCCTTCGAGGCTCGGCTGCCTTCCCTGGAGCGCGACCACGTCGGGTGCGGCGATCGCCAGCTCAAACGTCTCCTCGACGGTCACCAGCCGCTGCCCGACACCGCACTGGCTCATCAGCGCACCGAGCAGCGTGGTCTTCCCCGCGTGCGTCGCACCCGAGACCAGCACGCTCCGCCCCGCGGTTACCGCTTCCACGAGGATGTCGGCTGCGGCGGGCGTCAGGGCGTGAGCGGCGACCAGATCGCCAAGGGTCCGTCGGTGCCGGAGGAACTTGCGGATGTTCACGGCCCAGTGGCGGCGCGTGACGTCGGGAATCACGGCATGGAGCCGCGAGCCGTCGGGGAGCGACGCATCCACGAAGGGATGGCTGAGGTCCACGCGGCGTCCGGTCGCGTGCAGCATACGCTCGACGAGGTCCCGCACTGATTGGTCGTCGAGAGCCAGGTGCACCTGTTCGGCGCGACCCTCGCGAGCACAGAACACCCGGTCGGGAGCGTTGATCCAGATCTCTTCGACGGTCGGATCGTCGAGGAGCCCCTGTAAGGGGCCGTAGCCGGCAACGGCGGCCAACACGTCTCTGACGCAGGCACCCTCATCGTCGATGACCTCCAATCCGCGCGCCAACGCGAAGTCATTGTGTCTGCTCACCTCCGCCTGGGCGATGGACCGCGCCCGCGCCGGGTCAGTTCTCGGGTCGATGCGCTCATTGCGCAGGCGGTCGCGGACACGCTCCGCAAGCTCGCGGGTCGTGCGCACGGGCGTGGGGTGCTCGACGGACAGACTCATCCCTGGCATCCTGCAGAAGGACGCCGTATCACCGCGCGATTTGTCCACACCCCCTATAACTGGTGGTAGTGGTCTGACCACACGTACAGTCGAGAACGGATGAGCCGAAGCCACCCAGAAGCCAAGGAGACGGCCATGCTCTCGATCCCCGATGCGCTCGACGTGCACGCTCGCGCCGCACGCCACAAGGTCGACGCACTCCGCTCCCCCGCCCGTTTTGTCGTATCGGGAATGCTGGCCGGCGCCTACATCGGTATCGGCGTCGTGCTGATGGTCGCCACCGCAGGCCCCCTCCTCGACGGCGACACGGGCCTGGCGAAACTGGTCAGCGGGCTGGTGTTCGGCGTCGCCCTGACCCTCGTTGTCTTCGCCGGCGGAGACCTGGCCACGTCCGCGATGATGATCCTTCCCCAGGGCGCCCTCATGCGCGAGATCACCCCCGGCCAGGCAACGGTCACGCTACTGGCGACGACCGGGGCGAACCTCCTCGGCGCCCTCGGATTCGCAGGGCTCATCGTCGTCTCCGGTGTGCTGCACTCGAACGCGCCCGCCGGAGCGATGCTGCAAGCAATGCTGTCGGCCAAAGCCCACGAGTCGCCGCTCGAACTGTTCGTGCGCGGGATCCTCTGCAACCTTCTCGTGTGCCTCGCGATCTGGATGAGCGCGCGCGTCGCCTCCGACACGGCGAAGATCCTGCTCATCTTCGCCGCCATCCTCGCCTTCATCTCCTCCGGCTTCGAGCACGTCGTGGCCAACATGACCACCTACGGGATCGGACTGTTCGGCGGCTACGCGGATGCCACCTGGCTGCTCTTCGGCTCCAACGTGCTCTGGGTGGGCCTGGGCAACCTCATCGGCGGAGGTCTGTTCGTGGGTGTGGCCTACTGGATCATCGGCGGATCCCCCCGGCGCGACCGCGCCCGTTCTGCGGCGGATTCGCAGGCACAGACCGTCACGACCGACGGGGGCTCATCGATAGACTGAGTGCCCCGCGGGAGTGGTGGAATTGGCAGACACGCAGGATTTAGGTTCCTGTGCCGCAAGGCGTGTGGGTTCAAGTCCCACCTTCCGCACGGGCACCGGCATCCGATCCGAACGCCTCTGATCGGCGCGCCGAAGACCGACCGACGACCGACGGGAACCCCGTGATCGCGACCCTCATCTCCGCCCCGACCGCACTCATCCCGTGGCTCGACCCGGCCGCCATCATCACCAACTCGCAGCCCTGGGCGTTGCTCGTGGTCTGCTTCATCGTCTTCGCCGAAACGGGCCTGCTCGTCGGCTTCCTGCTGCCCGGCGACACCCTGCTGATCATGGCGGGCCTGCTCTCGCACTCCACCGATATCGCCCCTAACGGCGTCTTCGGCATGAGCGCGTGGTGGGTGGCGCTGCTCATCGGCCTCGCGGCCTTCGTCGGCGGCGAGGTCGGCTACCTCATCGGACACAAGGGCGGACCGGCCGTTTTCGAGCGGAAAGAGTCGGGGCTGTTCAGCAAGCGCAACGTCGAACGCACCAACGCGTTCTTCGAGCGCTACGGGGGCATCACCGTGATCCTGGCGCGATTCGTGCCGATCGTCCGCACGTTCGCCCCCGTGGCCGCCGGCGTCGGACACATGCCGTGGAAGCGCTACTCGCTCTACAACTTCATCGGAGCGGTCATCTGGGGCTTCGGTCTCACCATGATCGGCTACGGCATCGGGTACATCCCGTTCGTCGGCGACTTCGTCGCCGAATACATCGACGTCATCCTGCTGGCCGCGGTGGCCGGAACCATCGTGTTCGTGGTCTGGCACTACTTCGCCGAGAAGCGGAAGGCCCGTCGCGAAGCCGCCGAGGGCGACGGTGAGATCGACGCTGCCGAGGCTGAAGAGCTCGCCCTCGACCCCGACGTTTTCGAGCACCACGATCCCCTTTCGCCCGAGCACGGGTCCGAAGAGGGCAAGCGACGCTAAGTCAGCGTAGGGTCACCGACCCGAGGGCCTACGACGCCTTCTTGCTCTTCTTGTCCTTCTTGGGAGCCGTCTTCGCGACCTGGTCCTCGGACGCAGTGGCACCCCCCCGGGCGGCACGACTGCGCTCCACGCTCGCGCGAAGCGCGGCCATCAGGTCGATGACCTCCCCACCGGATTCTCCGTCGTCGGCCGCACCGAAGGTCTCCGAGGTGTCCAGCGCGTCGCCCTTCTCCAGCTTGGCGTCGATCAAGGTCCGCAACTCCTGCTGATACTCGTCGGTGAACTGTTCGGGATCGAAATCCGCCGAGAAGCTCTCCACGAGTGATGCCGACAGCTCCAGCTCCTTGTCGGAGATCTTCACCGGTTCGGACAACGCGGGGAACGACGCCTCTCTCACCTCATCGGCCCACAGCAGGGTCTGCAGGACCAGCACGTCGCCGCGTACCCGCAACGCGGCAAGGCGGGTCTTCTGTCGGAGAGAGAACCGCACGATCGCGGTGCGATCGGTCTGCTCGAGCGTCTTGCGCAGGAGAACGTACGCCTTCGGCGACGAAGAGTCGGGTTCGAGGTAGTACGGACGGTCGAGGGTGAGCAGGTCGATCTGCTCGGTGGGCACGAACTCCACCACCTCGATCTCGCGACTGCGTTCGGACGGGAGGGAGGACAGATCCTCCTTGGTGAGAACGACCGTCCGCTCGCCGTCGTCGTACGCCTTGTCGATGTCGGCGAAGGGTACGACTTCGCCGTCGATCTCGCAGATGCGCTGATAGCGGATGCGGCCGCCATCGGCCGCATGCACCTGGTGCAGCGGCACGTCATGGTCCTCGATCGCCGAGTAGACCTTGACCGGCACGTTCACGAGGCCGAACGTGAGCGCGCCCTTCCAGATGGATCTCATTACCCCAGTACACACGACCGCACCCGGCAGTGCCAGAGGTTGCGCATTAGCCTTGCCGCATGGCAACGGGCACCCAGACGGTCGACGTCGATGGCCGTCGCGTGCGATTGAGCAACCTCGACAAGGTGCTCTACCCGGCCACCGGAACCACCAAGGGCGAGGTGATCGACTACTACGCACGCATCGCGCCGCTGCTGCTGCCCCACCTCGACGGTCGACCCGTCACCCGCAAGCGCTGGCCGGAGGGCGTGGACGCACCACCGTTCTTCGCGAAGGCGCTCGAGCCGGGCGCACCGGAGTGGATCCCCCGTCGGGCGATCGCCCACAGCTCCGGCGCCAAGGACTACCCCCTGGTCGAAGAGGCCGCGACGCTGGTCTACCTGGCGCAGGTGGCGAGTCTGGAGCTGCACGTTCCGCAGTGGCGCTTCGATTCGTCCGGGGAACGACTCCCGCCCGACCGACTCGTTCTCGACCTCGACCCGGGGCCGGGTGTGGGCTTGGCCGAGTGCGCACAAGTGGCGCGGTGGGCGCGGGCGATCCTCACCGACATGGGCTTGGATCCGGTACCGGTCACCAGCGGGAGCAAGGGCATTCACCTGTACAGCGCGCTCGAGCCGCGACGAAGCAGCGAGGAGATCTCCGCCTTCGCTCGGGAGCTCGCCCGCGCGCTCGAGGCAGACCACTCCGACCTGGTCGTGAGTCAGATGAGCAAGTCTGTGCGTCCGGGCAAGGTCTTCCTGGACTGGAGCCAGAACAACGCCGCCAAGACCACGATCTCGCCCTACTCGCTGCGCGGACGCGCGAGCCCGACCGTCGCCGCCCCGCGCACGTGGGCCGAACTGGACGATCCCGCGCTCCGGCACCTCGACTTTGCCGAGGTCCTGGCGCGCGCCGCGACCGCGTCATCCGGTGAACAGCCACGAGATCCCCTGGCCGCACTCATCCCCCGACGACCCGATGCACTCTCGGTCTATCTCGCCAAGCGCGATGCCGCCCACACCCCCGAGCCGATGCCGTCCCGTGCGGATCCGGCATCGTCGTCCGCCGGCTCCGGAGGGCGATTCGTCATCCAGGAGCACCACGCCTCGCGCCTGCACTACGACCTCCGACTCGAACGCTCCGGGGTGCTGGAGAGTTGGGCGGTTCCCAAAGGCATCCCCACGACGCCCGACGCGAATCACCTCGCGGTCATGACGGAGCCGCATCCGATGGAGTACCTGACCTTCTCCGGCGAGATCCCGAAGGGACAATACGGGGCGGGGACCATGTCCGTCTGGGATGCCGGCACTTTCACCGCCGAGAAGTGGCGCACCGACGAAGTCATCTTCACCGCGACCGGTCGTCCCGACGGTCCGCTGGGCACCGCTCGCCTCGCGCTCATCCGCACCTCGGGCGATGGCGAGAAGTCGCAGTGGCTGCTGCACCTGATGAAGGACTCCGGCCGCCCCGAAGCGTCGCCGCGTCGGTCGCCTACGACCGGCACCTCCCCCGCCCGTGCGGGCAGGTCCGGGGTGATCGAGCCCATGCTCGCCACCCTCGCCACCGTGGGACAAGCCACCGCCGCCGCTCAGCGCTGGCGCACACCCTGGGCGGAATTCAAGTGGGACGGGGTTCGCGCCATCGGCGTCTGGGACGGCCGGCGGCTGCGCCTTCAGGCACGCAGCGGAACCGACATCACCGAGCGGTATCCGGAAGTCATCGGTGCAGCCGAAGGACTCGGCTCCGAACCGTGCATCGTCGACGGCGAGCTCGTCGCGCTCGACGACCGTGGGCGCCCCAGTTTCTCTCGGCTGCAGAATCGGATGCACCTGACCAAAGCCTCGGAGATCGAGCGCGAGCTCGCGCGCACCCCGGTGGCGTACTTCCTCTTCGACCTGCTCGCCCACGGCGGAGTCGACGCCGACAGACTTCCGCTGACCGAACGCCGCGCCCTCCTCGAAGCGGTTGCCGACGGCTGCGCGGAACCCATCGTGGTGCCGCCGGTGACCGACGACGTCCACGGCGCACTGGCGACGGCGCGTGAGCTGGAGCTGGAAGGCGTGGTCGTCAAGGATCCCGACTCGCCGTACCGCCGCGGACAGCGCAGTGAGCAATGGCTGAAGGTGAAGCTCACACAGACGCGGGACGTCGTCGTCGGCGCGATCCGACCCGGCAAGGGGGGACGCGCCGGGCAGATCGGCTCGCTGCTTCTGGGCATCCCTTCATCCGACGGGCTTCGATACGTCGGCCGAGTCGGCTCCGGCTTCAGCGATCGCACCCTCCGCCTCCTCGATGCGCTCCTGACTCCTCTGCGAACGGACGTCAACCCTTTCGTCGGCGTCCCGGATGCCGATGCCTCCGACGCGCTATGGGTGGCTCCCCGGATCGTCGCCGAAGTGGAGTTCGCGGAGTTCACGCCCGGTGGAACACTCCGCCACGCGCGATGGCGCGGCCTGCGCACGGATGTGGATACCGGGGACGTCGAGCCGGTCTGACGACCGTAGCCGCCAGCGGCTCAGTGCGCTTCGTGCTCGACGTGGCCGGCGGGTTCGAACTGGAACGTCGAATGCTCGACATCGAAATGCTGAGCCAGGCACGACTGCAGCTCGGAGAGCAATACGGCGACCTTTCCATCGTCGAAGACGCGCTCATCGACCACCACGTGAGCAGTGAACACGGGCGCGCCGCGCGTGAGCTGCCACACGTGCACGTCGTGGACCGCCGTCACACCCGGCCTGCTGAGGATGTGATCGCGAATCTCGGTCACGTCCGTGCCCCGCGGGGTGCTCTCGCCCAACACGGCGAACACTTCGCGCAGCAGGCTCACCGCCCGCGGCACGATCATGACGGCGATGGCCAGCGACGCGACCGCGTCTGCCGGCATCCATCCGGTCACCCAGATGACGATCGCCGCGACAATGACCACCACCGACCCGATCAGGTCGCCGAGGACCTCGAGGTAGGCGCCGCGCACGTTGATGCTCGTCCGCTGTGCCGCGCTCAGGAGCCACATCGACACCGCGTTGGCCGCGAGTCCGATCACGGCGACGATGAGCATCAATCCGCCGACCACTTCGGCATCCCCGGGGTGAACGAGGCGCTGAACGGCTTCGACGACGATCCACGTGCACAGTCCGAGCAGGATCACCGCATTGATCAGTGCGCCGAACACCTCCGCGCGCTGGTACCCGTACGTGTTGCGATCATCGGCGGGGCGGGCGGCGACGATACTGGCGATTAGCGCGACCACGAGCGCCGCGGAGTCGGTGAACATGTGGGCCGCGTCCGCGAGCAGCGCCAGCGACCCGCTCAGCACCGCCCCGACGATCTGCACGACGAGCACCGATGCCGTGATCGCCAGCGAGATCGCCAGCAGTCGGCGGTTGCTGGCCCGGCGAGGATCGGGCGCGTGATCGTGCATGCCTCGAGGATAGGTCGGCAGACGTGCGCGCGTGGCCGGATATGCCTAGTCGGGAATGAGTGTGATTCTCAGTGCGATCGACACCGGCGCACGTTCAGATCCGCGCCAGGAGCGGCACGAGGGCGGCGAAGGCGCGGGCGCGGTGCGAGCAGGCGTTCTTCTCGTCCGCCGACCACTCTGCGACCGTGCGCTGCTCCCCCGGCTGACCATCGGGAATGAAGATGGGATCGTAACCGAAGCCGCCTTCGCCTGCGGCAGCCTCGGCAAGTCGTCCCGGCCACACGCCTTCGACGACGTGCTCCTCACCGGACGGGAGAGCGAGCGCGATACTCGAATGGAACTGGGCGCCCCGACGCGGGTGTGCGATGTCGGAGAGCTGGTCGAGCAGGAGATCGAGATTCGCTCGAGCGTCTTTCCGATGCCCTGCCCAGTACGCAGAGAACGCTCCCGGTGCTCCGCCGAGCACGTCCACGCAGATACCGGAGTCGTCCGCCAGCGCGGGCAGCCCTGTGTGGGCCGCCGCGGCGCGTGCCTTGATCAACGCGTTCTCCGCGAAGGTCACGCCGTCTTCGATCGGCTCCGGCCCGTCATAGCCGACGACGTCGAGGTCGGGTCGGGTCTGAGCCACGATCTGGGCGAACTCCGCCACCTTGTGCGGGTTGTGGGTCGCCAGGACGATGCGTCTGCGCGGGTGGTCGAGCGACCCGGTCACCGTGCCCCGCCCTCCGCGAGCGCGGCTGTCTGCAGCTCGCGCAGCTGCGCGCATCCCGACAGCCCGAGGTTCAGCAACGCGTCGAGCTCGCGCTTGTCGAAGGGTGCTCCCTCCGCCGTTCCCTGCACCTCGACGAACAGGCCGCGACCGGTCACCACGATGTTCATGTCGGTCTCCGCGCGCACGTCTTCGACGTACGCGAGGTCGAGCATCGGGTCGCCGTCGATGATTCCCACCGACACCGCCGCGACGGAGTCGGTGAGCACCTGCGCCTTCTTGGCGACCAGTCCCTTTTCCCGACCCCACTCGATGGCGTCGGCAAGAGCCACATAGGCTCCGGTGATGGCCGCCGTGCGTGTGCCCCCGTCTGCTTGCAGCACGTCGCAATCGATCACGATCGTGTTCTCACCGAGCGCCTTGGTATCGACCACCGCCCTCAGGGCCCGTCCGATGAGCCGGGAGATCTCGTGAGTGCGGCCGCCGATACGACCCTTCACCGCTTCACGATCGTTGCGGGAGTTGGTCGCGCGCGGCAGCATCGCGTACTCGGCCGTGACCCAGCCCTTGCCCTTGCCGGTCAGCCAACGCGGTACGCCACCGGTGAACGATGCCGTACACAGCACTTTGGTGCCGCCGAACGAGATGAGCGCGGATCCCTCGGCGTGAGCGCTCCAGCCGCGCTCGATGGTGACGGGCCGCAGGTCGGCGACGGCTCGGCCGTCTGCTCGGGTGATCTCTGTCATGACAACTCCTTGGGAAGATCGATGGCGCCGGTCTGGACCAGTCGCACACGGGAAACGCCACGCCCCATGAGGCGGTGCGCGAGGTCGAGGAACTCGTCGGCCGAGTCGCCGGTCGCTTCGTAGACGTGCGAGGCAACGGCATCCGGCCCTGCCAGCAGATCGCGCGAGACGAGCTGGCGGTAGACATCCTTCGCCGTCTCGGTGTCGCTCGAGACCAGCGACACATCGGGGCCCATGACGTAGCTGATCGCGCCCTCCAAGAACGGATAGTGCGTACAGCCCAACACGAGCGTGTCGATGCCCGCGTGCCGCAGGGGCTCGAGATAGTCCTCGCACGCTTCCAGTACGGCGGGCGAGCCGGTGATCCCGGCCTCGACGAAGTCGACGAAGCGGGGGCACGCCTGAGCGTGCACCGACAAGCGCTGATCGACCCCGAGCATGTCCTGATAGACACCGGAACCGATGGTCCCCGCCGTGCCGATCACGCCCACCCGACCGTTCCGAGTCGTCGAGATCGCCGTGCGCACCGCGGGCCCGATCACCTCGACCACGGGCACGTCGTAGCGTTCCCGGGCGTCGCGGAGCATTGCCGCGGATGCCGTATTGCAGGCGATCACGAGCATCTTCACCCCCTGGTCCACCAGGGTGTCGAGCACTTCGAGCGAGTACCGACGCACGTCGGCGATCGGCTTGGGACCGTAGGGCGAATGCGCGGTGTCGCCGATGTAGATCAGTGACTCGCGCGGCAGCAGCTGAGAGACAGCGCGTGCGACGGTCAATCCCCCCACGCCCGAGTCGAAGATCCCGATGGGCGCGTTGTTCACAGTGATCCAGCCTAGCCGCTCCGAGCATCTCGGCCCCGGCCACGCATCGATAGAGTGGCGCCATGAGCGTCGACGGCAGCACCGCCCTCCTCACCGACCGTTACGAGCTGACCATGCTCGACGCAGCCCTGCGCGACGGCACGGCCGGCCGGCGTTGCGTCTTCGAGCTATTCGCCCGGCGCCTGCCGGGCGCTCGACGGTTCGGCGTCGTGGCGGGCACCGGACGGCTCGTGGAGGCGCTCGGACGGTTCCGATTCGGCGACGACGAGCTGCGATATCTCCGCGACGGTCGGATCGTGAGCACCGAGACCCTGAGCTACCTCGAGCGCTATCGCTTCCGCGGAACGATCCACGGATACGCAGAAGGCGACCTCTACTTCCCGGGCTCTCCCGTCCTCACGGTGGAGGGCACCTTCGCCGAAGCGGTGATCCTCGAGACCCTCGCCCTGAGCGTGATGAATCACGACTCCGCCATCGCCAACGCGGCCGCGCGGATGAGCATCGCCGCAGGTGATCGTCCGCTCGCCGAGATGGGATCCCGACGTGCGGGCGAGCAGTCCGCCGTGGCGGCGGCGCGCGCGGCATACATCGCGGGATTCGCTGCAACGAGCAATCTGGAGGCGGGCCGGCGCTGGGGCGTTCCCACGATGGGTACAGCGGCGCACGCGTGGACGCTGCTACACGACACCGAGGAAGGAGCATTCCGCAGTCAGGTCGCCGCCATGGGTTCTGACACGACACTGCTCGTGGACACCTACGACATTCGCGAAGGTGTCGCCACCGCGGTCCGCGTCGCCGGCACGGATCTGGGCGGAGTGCGCATCGACTCCGGAGACCTGCCCACCGTCGCCGCCGAAGTGCGCGCCCAGCTGGATGAGCTGGGCGCGACGCGAACCAGGATCACGGTGACGAGCGACCTCGACGAGTTCGCGATCGCCGCCCTGGCGGCGTCACCGGTGGACGCCTACGGGGTCGGCACGTCGGTCGTCACCGGCTCGGGCGCTCCCACAGCGGGAATGGTGTACAAGCTGGTCGCCCGTCAGGCCGCCGACGGCTCTTGGGTGCCGGTGGCGAAGGCATCCGCCGACAAAGCGTCCAAGGGCGGCCGGAAGTCAGCATTCCGTGAGCTCGCGCACGGCGTCGCACGCGCTGAGGTGATTGCCGTCTCCGATGGCTTCGAGCCGCTCAGCAGCCCCGGTGACCACCCGGGAGCGAGGTCCCTGCAGACGGTGATCGTGGAGGCCGGCGATGCAGACACGGCGGTGACTGGTGCCGCAGGAGTCGAGCAGGCGCGCCGCCGTCACGCCGCGGCACGAGCGGAGCTGCCGCTTCGCGCTCTCGCGCTCAGTCGCTCCGACCCTGCGATCCCGACGGTCTTCGTCGACGTTGACGAGACGGCGGGAGTCGCCGCCGGTCGCGCCGGCGGGACCGGCTCGGCGAGGGCCGGCGACTACGAGATCAGCGACTCGTAGATCTCCTTGCAGGTCGGGCATACCGGGAACTTCTCCGGGTCGCGACCGGGAGTCCACTTCTTGCCGCACAGCGCTCGGACGGGCTTGCCCGTCAAGGCCGACTCGAGGATCTTGTCCTTCTTCACATAGTGCGAGAAACGCTCGTGGTCGCCGGGCTCGATGCTCTCCTCGCGGATGAGTTCCTCGAGTTCGCGGTCCAGCGTCGCAAGGCCCCCCTGATCGGGGCTGTCCAGTGGGGTGCTCATGGTCAGCGATTCTAGCCGTGCCGTGCGCGCCACCGGGCGGTCAGGTCGACTCCACGAACTCCATCAACGCGCTTCCCCGACGCGAGAAGAACCAGCCGCCGATCAGCACGCCGGCGGCGAGCGTGGCGACTCCGATTCCCAGCCCGCCCCAGAAGGCGAACCACCCCACCGCCAGATCACTCGCACCCTCGATCGACAGCCAGGCCCACCACAACACCGGTGCGCTCGCCGCGAGTGCCCCCAGCAGCACACCCGCCTGCGCCACGACCCCGCTCGTGCGTTGCGGCTGCTCGAACGGGCTGTCGCCGGGCCTGGAGACCGGATAGGGCGCGACCACCGAAGACACCGAGGACAGTCCGAGTCCGCCGAGGAAGAGGCTCGCGCACACCCCGACGAGAGCCGGCACCACCATCCACCGCCCGTGGATCCACGCCGTCGCCGGGATGGCGAGGGCCAGGATCGGTACGGCGATGAGCGTGACCGGAACGAGCCGACCGATACGGTCGGCGGTGCCTCTGGTCGCACTGGCGATGTGCATCCACAGTGCGGTCGAGTCGTAGGCGAGGTCGTTGTGGGCGAGCCACCCGAAGAAGAGCGCCATGAGCGGGGCGGGAAGGAGGACCGCCATGGAGAGCGGGACCCCGACGACCACGAGCGGCAGCATGGTGACGATCGCCATGATCGGCACGACGATGACGTTGACGATGTACCGCGGATCGTGCAGCCAGTAGATGAGGCTGCGTGCCGCGATCGCTCCCGCAGGGGTTCCGGGGGTGACCGTGAACCAACCGAGGCCACGCTGTGATCGCGAAGACAACGGCCGCTCGGTCGTCGTCACGAGCCACCGGGTCAGCGCGATCCACGCCGCCGCCAGACCCGCCACGGTGAGCACGGCGACGACGGCCGTGGCCGAGGCCTCCCCGTCGATCCACCGCCAGGGCAGCGCCCAGGCAGCCGCCGCCGGTGTCAGCGCCAGGATGTCGACGGCCTCGATCAGTTGTCCGGGAACGCGTCCCCCCCATTCCAACGATGCGAGGAACACCACCAGCGGCACCACGATCACCACCAGGCCGACCAGGAGGAGTCCCGTGAGTTCACGCGAGCGACGGTGACGGAGGATGCGGCTTCCCACCGCGTAGGCGACCTTCGCGAACAGAACCGTCGTGAAGGTTCCCATGAGCAGGGCCGCGACGCCGATCACGATCGGCACCCCTTGATCTGTCCAGAGGACGACCAGCGCCACACCGACGGCCACGAGGGCGAGCATCGGCACGCTGAGAAGGCTCGCCAGCACGACCGACACCGACAGTCTCAACGGGTCCGCGCCGAAGACGGCGAACCTCCGCGGGTCGAGTGGATCGTCGGGGCCGCCCAGGAGCGGCGCGAGGAGGAAGCCGACGGTGATCGCAGCGCCGCACACGATCGTGACGGACGAGGCCACCGCCGGGGCGGCATCCTCGAGGCGCAGAATGCCCCAGATGCCGACCGATACCGCTGCGATCGCGACCAGCATCCCTACGGCCGTCCTCCCGGCCGGTCGCGAACCTCCCCGGAACGAACCGATCAGGAGATCGAGTCTCAGCCGGAGAACGTGTGCAACCACTCGAGGCCCTCCACGTCGCTGATGCCCCCGGCCAGCTCGACGAACCGCTGCTCGAGGGTCACCTCGCCGCGCACCTGTTCCACGCTGCCCTCCGCCAGCACCTGGCCGGCCACGATCACCGCCACACCGGAGCAGACTCGCTCGACCAGTTCCATGCCATGACTCGACAAGACCACCGTGCCGCCATGAGCGACATACGCGGTGAGGATGTCGAGGATCACCGCACTGGAGACCGGATCGACCGCCTCGAAGGGCTCGTCCAGCACCAACAGCCTCGGCGAGTGGATCATCGCACCGGCGAGCATGATCTTCTTCGTCATCCCGGCCGAGTAATCGCCGACCGTGCGCCCGAGCGAGTCGGTGAGGTCGAAGGCGCGCGCCAGGTCGCCCGCGCGACTCTCCACGACCGCAGGCCGCAGTCCGCGCAACACGCCGTAGTAGTGCAGCAGCTGTCGCCCGGTCAACCGGTCGAAGGTGCGAAGACGATCGGGGAGGATTCCCAGCATCCGCTTCGCTCGGCTGGGCTGACGCGCCAGATCCACGCCCGCGATCTCGATCGTGCCGCGATCGGGCCGCAGCAGTCCGGCGATCATGGACAACGTCGTGGTCTTGCCCGCCCCGTTGGGGCCCACCACGCCGTAGAAGGCTCCCTCCGGCACGACGAGGTCGATCGCATCCACCGCGACGGTCTCCCCGAACGACTTCGACACGCCACGCAACCGCAGCGCCGGCGCCTCCCCCTGCTCGCCCGTCGCGACGAGGGCCGGCGAGTCCGATTCGGAATCCCACTCGAGCACGTGCTCGAGGTCGGGCGCCGGCTCCGGCTCCAGTTCGGGCTCCGGCTCAGGCTCCGACTCCAGTTCGGGCGCCGGCTCCGGCTCCGGATCGGGCTCCGGCTCCGGCTCCGGGTCCGACTCCAGTTCGGGCGGCTCCGGCTCCGGCTCCGACTCCGGGTCCGGGTCGGGCTCCGGCTCCAGTTCGGGCTCGGGCTGCGGCTCGACAGGTTCGAGCACCGCTTCCGGTTCGACGGGTTCGCGTCCCGGGGACGTCTCTACCTCAACGTCCGGTCGGCGCTCGTCACGCGCGGCCCGGGGCGCATCTGCAGGGGCCGCCGCCTCGGCGAACCGGGCGGCCGCTTCAGCCGCAGGAACCGCCGGCTTAGGCGGCAGCGGAGGCTCTGCGAGCGACGCTACGGGGGTCTCGCTTACGGCGTCGCCCGGCAGCGTCACCGGTGACGCGGGAGAGTCGGGTGCCGGCACGGGCGTGCCTGTCGTCGACGTCGGCTGCGATGTCGACGTGTGGGGCACCACCGGCTTCTTCCTGCCCGCGCCGGAGGTCACCCGACCGGCCGAAGTCCCCGTGGGCTTGTTCGGCGTCGAAGCCTGGGGTGAGCGGGGAGCGCGAGGCTTCCTCGGCGCCGCTGCGGGCTTCCTCCGCGCCCCCGCGGCCGGCGCGGTGCGCTCGGCCGATTCTCGAGCAGCATCGGATGTCTCCGGCACGTTCGCGCTGTCCTGTTCCGGGTCGTTCCGGGCAGGATCCTGGGCAGGGTCCTGGGGCGGCGGAGAAGGGGCTGTCACCCGTCCAACCTAGCAAGCTCCTCCCGGGCCGCCCTGGGAGTCTCACCCCGCGCAGAGTCCGCCTCGATGATCACGAATGTGCAACGGCAGCGCGACGTTCTGCGGCTTCCCAGGCGCCTTCGCTAGCATAATCGGATGGCACGAAGGAGTGTCTCTTCGTCGAACAGACAATGAACACCTCCAGGAGCACCGCTTGACTCTTCAGATCGTCATCCTCGCAGCCGGAATGGGCTCGCGGTTGGGGCGGAGCCTGCCGAAGCCTCTCACCGAGCTCAACGACGGACGCTCCATCATGCAACAGCAGCACGACAACATTCGTGCAGCGTTCGGACAGGAAGCCCGCATCACGACGGTCGTGGGGTACCGCGCCGAGACGATCGTCGACGCCTTCCCCGACGTCCACTACGTCTACAACGACCGCTACGACCAGACGAACACGTCCAAGAGCCTGCTCCGAGCGCTCAAGGCGACGGGTAAGGGCGGCGTGCTGTGGATGAACGGTGACGTCGTCTTCGACCCCCGGGTGCTCGGGCGCGCGATTCCGCTGATCCAGCAGGACCGGTCGTTCGTCACCGTGAACACGGCGAAGGTGAGCGACGAAGAGGTCAAGTACACCGTGAATGCGGCCGGACACATCCACGAACTCTCCAAGACCGTCGCGGACGGCATCGGCGAAGCCGTGGGGATCAACTTCATCTCGGCTGCGGACACGCGCGCCCTGATCGCTCAGCTCAGCCGTGTCGATGACCAGGACTACTTCGAGCGCGGGATCGAACTCGCCATCGGCGAGAACGGTCTGATCGTCAGCCCCCTCGACATCTCCGACCTCTACGCCGTCGAAGTGGACTTCGCCGAGGACCTCGACCGCGCCAACCTGTTCGTCTGACGGCGGAGCATCCGGGCCCCACAGCGCTCCCCCAGCAGGCCCTCGTAGGATCGACGCGACATGGCTGAGGTCCACCGCATTCACTCACTTCCCGCCGATGCACCCTGGTTGGGCGGACTTCCCCCCGAAGGTTCACCGGAGCATCCGCGGACGATCCGCGTTCTCGACCGGGTGCTCGCGATCCAGCGGCCCGTGGTCATCGCGCACCTGCGCAGCATCCGGCTCCGGCACCCTCACGCCGACAACCACCAGATCGTCCGGATGCTGGAGCGGAGATACCTCGCAGCCGTCACCACCGGCGGAGCCGCCGTGGGCGCGACGGCCGTCGTGCCGGGGATCGGCACCGGGGTCACCGTGGCCCTGAGCGGTGTGGAGACCGTCGGCTTCCTCGAGGCGACCGCTCTGTTCGCCCAGTCGCTCGCCGAGCTGCACGGCATCCGCGTCGACGACCCCGACCGGGCGCGCGCGCTCGTCCTCACGCTCATGCTGGGTAGCGAGGGCGTGGACCTCGTCGCGCAGTTGGGAAGGCAGATCACCGGAAAAGGTGTCGCCCGAGACAAGTACTGGGGAGACCTGATCACCAAATCGCTCCCCCGCGCGGCCGTGGGACCGCTGGTCGACAGGTTGAAGTCCGCGTTCGTGCGCCAGTTCGCGGCCAAGGGCGGCGCCTCCGTGATCGGCAAGGCGCTGCCGTTCGGAATCGGAGCCGCGATCGGCGGAACCGGCAACCATATTCTGGGCCGACGCGTTCTGCTGGGGTCGCGGCGCGCCTTCGGGGCGCCCCCGGCGCAGTATCCCGTCGAACTCGAACCGCAGCCGGGGGCCGCGCGGATCGAACACGCCGCGCTGCGTGCCGCTCGACGCGCGGGCGGTGTGGTGGCCGACGCTGGTCGGATAGCCGGTGGTGCGATCGGGAAGGTGGCGCGTCGGCGTCGGGCCGACCCGTCGGAGCCCACGGCCCCCCGGGCCATGCCGGAGGATCCGGCATCGGAGTGACGGGCCGGCGGTCGAACGATTCGACCGTGCCGTCAGACCGGCGCGCGACGATACAGCACCTCGGGCCGACCCTTCGCCCCGAATCGGTGTGAGCCGCTGGCAGCGCCCGATCGCACGAGGTGGTCGAGGTAGCGGCGTGCCGTCGGCACCGAGGCGCCCACACGCTCGGCGACCTCGCGGACGGTGAGGGGGACGACGGTATCGAGTGCGTCGATCACCAGCTGCAGGGTCGCTGCAGATACGCCTTTGGGGAGCGCTGCTTCCGGTGTTGGACCGGTCAGCTCCCCGAGATGGCGCGGCCCGACCGGACTCAGGGTGACCCCGGCCGCGATCGCATCGATGTCACCCTGTCCGAGTGACACACCGCTTTCCTCGCGTCGCAGGCGTCGGGTCTCGCGGTACGCGGTGAGGCGCTCGACGAACAACTCCCTCGTGAACGGCTTGATCAGATACCCGGCGACATGGGCCGAGAGAGCTTGCCTCACGGTGAAGGTGTCTCGCGCCGAGCTGAGCACGATCACATCGACCTTCCAGTCCCTGACGATTCGCAATCGGTGGAGCACCTCGATCCCGCTGAAGTCCGGAAGATTCATGTCCAGCAGCACCAGATCGACCCCGGGCTGCAGGACGAGTTCGGCAGCGGCTGCCCCGGTGCGAGCGAATCCGGCGATCGAGAACCCTCCCACATCCGCCAGATAGCGAGCGTGAAGGCGCTGGGCGGCCGGATCGTCGTCGACGATCACCGTGCGGACCTGTCCTCCCGGTGCCGCAGAGTCAGTCGACGCCATGTGCCGCTCCCTCGCTACCGTGAACCCGGGGCATTTCGACGGTGAACACCGCGCCGCCCCACGGCGAGGCGCCGACTTCGACCGTTCCGTCGCGCGATGCGACGACGCGTCGCACCAGATCCAGGCCGATGCCCCGTCCGGTGCCCTTCGACGTCGAACCCCGCTCGAACAGCTGTGTGGTGGGGGACGACCGGATCGATTCGGGGCGTGGCGGCTCCGGAGGCGGCGGGAAACGCCACCGCCGGTTCTGCGATGGGCGCCCTGTTGGGTCTGGGACTGCCGACCTCCGCGACGGCGGCCATGATGATCGCGGCCTTCCAGCAGTACGGAATGCAGCCGGGACCGTTGCTGTTCGAGCGCAGTGGTGACCTGGTGTGGCCGCTGCTGGCCAGTCTCTTCCTGGGCCTGGTGATCCTTCTCGTCGGGACCATCACGGTGCTGTCGGTGCTGGGTGTCTACGCCATCGGGTCGCGCACCGTCGACCTCTGGATGGCCCTCGGCATCGGTGTCGTCGGGTTCGCCATGCGTCACTTCTCGATCCCTCTCGCTCCGGTGCTGATCGCGGCGATCCTCGGTCCGATGGCAGAGACACAGCTGCGCCGGGCTCTCGCCGTTTCAGAGGGAGACCCCACGATCCTCTGGGCCTCGCCCCTCACCGTCACGCTGTACGTCGTGCTCACAGCAGTCGTCGCACTCAGCGGCGTGCAGCATCTCCGGCACCGCCGGGCGGCCGCTGCTTCGACAACACCCCCGATCTCGAGGAGGGCGAAGGCCCGCGCTGCCTCGCGACGGTGACTCCTCCCCAACATGCGTCTCTGCCGGGTCATCCACAGCGACGCGCTCGCAGCGGTCCGAGGAGCCTGCTGGCGTCCGATGTCGAATCTAGGGTTCAGAGCATGCTTCGCGCCGTGACCGATGAATCCCCTGCCGCCTACGCCCTCCCCTGGGCCGTCGACCGCACGCATGAGTTCCATCCGCGGATCACCAACGCCAGCCGTGAGACGCTCTGGGCCGTTCGGGTGTTCCGACCCGACCGATCTCCGTCCCATCTCGGGACGCTGGCGCCCGGCCACACGGTCGAACTCTGTCTGTGCGACGCCGACCTCGACGAGGCGGTCGTGACCGTCTGCTGGTTTCGCGGCGACACCGGTCCTGAGTACGCCTGGGGCTTCGTCCTGTGAATCGCGGCGCCCCCACTCGTCACCGGCTTCACGGAGCACAATGGGCCGATGGGAATCTTTCAGCACAAGCCAGAAGAACCGACCCCGTGGGCAGGACTGCCCGGGGAGCCCTGGGAACCCCGAAATCCGGCCGAGAGGCTCGAGCATACGCCGAGCGCAGACCTCCCCCTCATGGGCACACCGGGATCGACGTCCATCGTCGACATTCCCCTCGACCTGGGAATGCACGTTCCCGTTGCGGATCCCGGCGAGACCACGGGCCGGTCGGACGACGAGTGACCGATCGTCGACGAGGTCAGCCCGAGGTGCTCCGGCGACGCAGTTCGCGCCGGAAATCCGCCTCGGAATAGGGCCGAACATCGTCGGGCAGATCGCCGGCGGTCAAGCCCGCAACGAAGGTCTCCGGTGCGACATCGAGGGCGGTGGCGAGCTGGATGAGCACGTACAACGTGGGATTTCCCTGACCGTTCTCGATCCTCGCGAGGTGGGAGACGTCGAGGTCTGCACGCTCGGCCAGCGTCTTCCGGCTCACGGTCTGGGCATCCCGCAGCGATCGCACGAGCTGCCCCACATGGGCAGAGGCGCGAGATCGTGCTTCAGGCATGCATCCAGCCTGCGGACAGACGGTGCAATGTCGGAGGGCTTCCATGAATGGGCTTTCATGCGTAAGCTTCGTTGCCGATTTCCCCCGGGTGCGTGCTGGTCGCGAAGAAGCCGGAGCGTTGACCGGAGAGAGCACCCGCGGGCGCGGGCTGCTCGATAGTTGCCCACACGCGCAATACGCTCACGTCATGGACAGTACGCTGGCCGCCCTCGCGCGCTGGATGCCGCATCAGCGGTGGTACTCGTCGAAAGCATCCGCTCCCCGGCTCCGCCTGCTCCGTGATCTCCCCATGGCATCGAGCGATCCTCGCGGCGTTGTCCGGGTGCTCATCGTCGTCGACGAGAGCACGACGCCCTCGGTCACGTACCAGGTGCCGGTCGTAGAACGTCCTTCGGCATCCGCGCCATCGGATCACGTGATCGGCACCACCGCCGACGGACACGTCATGGTCGACGGACCGCACGACCGCGCCTACACCGATGCGCTTCTGAGCGAGGTGGCGCCCAGCATCCAGGGAATGCAGAAAGCCCCAGGCGCCCGGAGCGTCGAGGCGCGAGTGCTGTCCGGTGAACAATCGAACACCTCGATCATCTTCCATCCAGCCGGGGCCGGCCCGGTGATCTGCAAGGTCTTCCGCCAGCTCCACCCCGGCATCAACCCGGACATCGAACTGCAGACGGCGCTGGCCGCGACGGGATCGGTGCACGTTCCCCGCGCCATCGGTGACCTGCAGGGGTACTGGGAGGATTCCCGCGATCCGGGATCGACGTGCCACGGCGCACTCGCCTTCGCCCAGGAGTTCTTGCCCGGAGTGGAGGACGCCTGGCGTGTGGCGCTGCGGGCGGCCGAACGCGACGAGACGTTCGCTGCACCCGCTCATTCCCTCGGTGCGGCGACAGCGGATGTGCACCTCAACCTGGCGCGCCTGTTTCCCACGGTCCCGCCGGACGAGTCGGCGCGCGATGCCGCCGCAGCGGCGTGGAGACGTCGGCTGGGGATCGCAATCTCCGAGGTCCCCGACCTGCAGCGCCATCACGCGGCGATCTCGCGCGTCTACGACCGCGCACGAGGGACCGTCTGGCCGCCCATGCAGCGCATCCACGGTGACTATCACCTCGGTCAAGTGCTGCACGTTCCCCTCCGCGGCTGGGTCCTGCTCGATTTCGAAGGCGAGCCGATGCGGCCGATCAGGGAGCGCCTGCTGCCGGATTCGGCCCTACGCGATGTCGCCGGCATGCTGAGGTCGTTCGACTACGTCGCGGGATCCCTCGCAGACCACGCGACAGCAGGGCGGCTCCGCACGTGGGCTCAGGCGTCCCGCGAGGCGTTCCTGGGAGGATACGAACACCGCAGCGGTCAGCCCGCGACGGGGCCACTCCTGGACGCGTTCGAACTCGACAAAGCCGTCTATGAAGCGATCTACGAGTCGCGGAACCGACCCGACTGGTTGTCCATCCCGCTGACCGCGATCGATCGACTCGTCTCGACGCCCTGAGGACACCGCCCGGCATTCGGCTTCCGTCCAGCCGCGGAGTCGCTAGCGTTGTCCCAATGGTCACCACCCCGCCTCCTCGACCCGGCGGCCGTATCCGCAGCCTCGACGGCCTGCGCGGCATCGCCGCGTTGGTCGTCCTCCTGCATCACTGGCTCCTCGTCGCGCGCCCGTGGCTCGAAGACACCGTCGTCTGGGCGTGGATCTCTCAGTCGCCCGCGAAACTGATCACTGCGGGAAACGAGGCTGTGCTCGTCTTCTTCGTGCTGTCCGGTCTGGTGGTCGTCCTGCCGGTGTTCCGACCGGGCTTCTCCTGGATGGGCTTCCTGTCTGCGCGGATCGTTCGGCTGTACGGTCCGGTGATCGCCGCTCTCGTCCTGAGTGTGCTGTTGATCGTGCTCGTGCCGCGCGACCCTTCGACGATGCCGGCGGACTCGTGGATGGCCGATACGCACGCGATCACCGTGTCGTGGTCGGAGTTCTTCGCGCAGGCCTCGTTGGTGCCGCGTCAGTATCCGCTCAACAATCCACTCTGGTCACTGCACTGGGAGCTCGTCTACTCGATCCTGCTTCCCCTGGCCACCGCCCTCGCGCTTCTGGTTCGCCGGTGGGCACTGACTGCCGTTCTCGTCTGCTGCGGTCTCAGCCTCCTCGGACGGATCTTCGAGCAGAGCGAGCTCCTCTACTTCCCGATCTTCATCATGGGCACGATCATGGCCACGCGCATGCCCGACATGCTCGCCTGGGTGGAGCGGCCCCGACCTCGGTGGTTCATGCCGCTGTTCGCCGCGGGGAGCGTGCTCCTCCTCATCGCCAGCTGGCTGGCCCGCCCCATCGCTCCGAGCGGAACCGAATGGAACACGGTCCTGTGGGCCCTTGCCGCCCCCGGAGCCGCTGGCCTCGTGGTCGTGAGTCTGGCCTGGGCGCCGGCCGTGCGGTTCCTTGAGACGGGCGTCATGCAGTGGCTCGGCAAGATCTCCTTCAGCCTCTACCTCATCCACGTACCGATCCTGGCCACCCTCGCCTACGCGGTGGGTTCGCAGAACTGGCAACTCGTCGGCCTCGTCGGCGTGCCGCTGAGCATCCTCGCCGCGTGGGCGTTCTATCAGCTGGTCGAAGCTAGGATTCATCAGGCGGCCCGCCGCGTCCACCGGGCTGTCACGGCACGTGCGCGCCGGCGCGCTGCCGAGATCGCACCCTGACTCCGTCGCTGACCGAGAGCACCTTTCACCGCCATGCGTCTTCCTCTGCCTTCCGCCGTCTCCCGCCTGTTCCGGCGAGCTCGACGGATGGCGGCAGCGGAGGTGGTGGCCGTGACCAGGCTCTTGCCCCTTCAGCCACGCACCGTCGTCTACGAGTCATTCGCCGGCAACGGCGCCCTGTGCAATCCCGAAGCGATCTTCCGCGGCCTGGTGGGCGACGCGGCCTTCGCTGACCTCACCCACGTGTGGGCTCTGGCAGATCTCGAGTCGGCGGCCGATCTGCGACGGGAGTTCGCCGGTCGGCCCAACGTGCGGTTCGTCACGCGCGGGAGCGCGGCGTACTGGAGGGCCCTGTCGACCGCGGGCTATCTCATCAACAACGCGACCTTCCCGCCCGCGTTCGGCAAGCGCGACGGGCAGACCTACCTCAACACCTGGCACGGGACTCCGCTGAAGCTCATGGGATTCGATATGCCGGGCGGCGCGGTCGAATCGGCCAACACGCTCCGCAACCTCCTCAGCGCCGACTACCTCCTCGCAGCGAACCCGTTCATGACCGAGGTGATGTACGAGGGCGCGTACCAACTGCGCAACGTGTATCGCGGCACCATCATCGAAGAGGGCTATCCCCGCATCGATCGACAGCGACTCTCGGACGACGAACGAGCGGAGGTCCTGGCGCGTCTGGCGGCCGCGGTCGGCGTAGATCTCGCGTCACGGCGCGTGGTGGTGTTCGCGCCCACGTGGCGCGGCGCCTCCTTCCAAACCCCGGACGCAGACCTCACTCACCTGGCCGATCAGGCGGAGCAGCTGATGGCCGAACTGGGCGACGACACGGTGGTGCTCGTCAAGACCCATCAGGTCGTCCACGCCCTCGCCAGCGGCATTCCCGCCTTGCGCCGGCTCCTCGTTCCCAACGCGATCCCCACGAACGTGCTGCTGGGGGTCGCCGACGCGCTGGTCACCGACTACTCGTCGATCTTCTTCGACTTCCTCGCCACAGGTCGCCCCGTCGCGTTCCTCGTGCCCGATGGCGAGACCTATCGCGAGGAACGCGGAACCTACGTGCCCCTCGATGAACTCCCGGGCCCCGTCGACACCGATGCACACGCGGTCGGGCGGCACCTCGCCGACCTGATGGCCGAAGGAGCAGCCCCCCATGAGCGCTACGTGGAGTGGGCCCGACGTTTCGTCCCGTACGAGGACGGTGATGCCACCGAGAGGGTGATCGACGTGGTCTTCCGAGGGCGGACGGACGGGCGCCGCGTGCGCACCCCGGCGCGCGACGCCCGGCCGCGCCTGCTGTTCTACCTCGGCGGCATCCGCATGAACGGCATCACCACCTCGGCGGTGAACCTGTTGAACGCGCTCGACAAAGACCGCTACGACGTGACGGCGTTGATGGCTCTGCCGCGCGGTGAGACGACGCGCCGAAACCAACAGCGACTCGATCCCGACATCCGTCAGGTGTTCCGCATCGGCGGGATGAACGGGCTCAAGGGCCGACAGGTCCTCCGGCGCATCGCCGACGTGAGCACCGATCCCCTGCGCGCCCACCGCCGGTTCGGGCACCGTACGCTGTGGCACGACGAGTGGACCCGCATCTTCGGTTCGGCCAAGTTCGACTGGGTCGCCGACTTCAGCGGCTACAGCCCGTTCTGGGCACACCTGATGCTCCACTCCCCCCGCGCCACCCGAGCGATCTGGCTGCACAACGAGATGGCGGCTGATCGCGAACGAACGGTGGCGGGCCGTCAGCCTTTCCGCCACTCGCTCGGTCGTGTCTTCGCGATGTACCGCGCCTACGATCAGCTGGTCTCCGTGTCACCCTCGCTCACCGAGCTCAACCGCTCCGAACTCGCCGCGTTCGCCCCTGCCGACAAGTTCCGAACCCTCCGCAACCTTCCCGACGTCATCGACCGCGGGGTCCCCGCTCCGGCGACGACCGACGTGGATGCCGGGTCGTACGAGGATGCCGGTCAGCTCGATGACCTCTGGCGATCGGCGCTCACGCTGCAGAACGTGAAGAGGTTCGTGACGGTGGGTCGACTGTCGACCGAGAAGAACCATGCACGGCTGATCCGCGCGTTCTCGGCGGTGCATCGCGCCGACCCGAACACCCACCTGTTGATCGTGGGCGGGGGGCCGTTGGCAGCTGACCTGCGACAGCAGATCGCCGAGGCGGGACTGGAGAACGCGGTGTTCCTGACGGGCCCGCAGCCGGACCCGATCTCGATCATGCGGCAGTGCGACTGCTTCGTGCTCTCCAGTGACTACGAGGGACAGCCCATGGTGTTGATCGAAGCGGCCCAGCTCGCGCTTCCGATCCTGTCGACGGCCTTCGGGTCGGCTGCCGGGGCACTTCCCGGCGACCAGATGCGCGTCGTCGCGCGAGACGACACCGCGCTGGCCGACGGCATGCGCGCGTTCCTCCGCGGTGAGATCCCCCCGGCACAGCTCGACGTCGCCGCCTACACCGCAGAAGTGCTGGGGCAGTTCGACGAGTTGATTCCCCGTCCGCCATCATCGTCGTCATGACCCGCGACGCCGTCGTCCCCCCCGCCGACGCGGGCGTCACCTTCGTCATGCCCGTCCTCAATGAACGTGACTATCTGCAGCGTGCGGTCGAGACCGTGCTGGACCAGCAGGTAGACGGCCCCTCCGAGATCGTTCTGGCGCTGGGTCCCTCGCACGACGGCACCACCGAACTGGCGCACCGCCTCGCAGCCGCCGATACGCGCATCCGACTTGTCGACAATCCGCGGGCGGACATCCCGGTGGGACTGAACCGCGCGATCGCTGCCGGGCGCCATCCCACGATCGTGCGCGTGGACGCCCACTCCGAGCTCGCCCCCGGATACACAGCCCGTGCCCTGGAAGTCCTGGCTCGCGTGCGCGCGGCCAACGTCGGGGGCGTCATGCGGGCGGAGGGCCGCACACCCTTCCAACGCGCCGTCGCCCACGCCTATAACTCTCGCGTCGGCCTGGGGGGCGGCGCCTATCACGGTGACGGCGCTCCCGGCGAAGCCGAGTCTGCCTACCTGGGTGTGATGCGGCGAGCGGTGGTGGAAGAGGTCGGCGGCTTCGACGAGACGATCCGCCGAGGCGAGGACTGGGAGCTCAACCTGCGCATTCGGCAGGCCGGATATCGGGTGTGGTTCGACCCGGAGCTGGCCGTCACCTACTGGCCTCGAGAGACGTGGGGCCAACTGGTACGACAGTTCCGAGCGACGGGAACCTGGCGCGGCGAACTGGTCAGACGCTTCGGTCGCCGCAACTCCGCGCGGTTCTTCGCTCCTCCCGCCCTTGTCGGTGCTCTCGCACTGGCGCTCCTCGTCTTCTCCCTCCAGCTGACCGGGGTGCTCACCGGAACCGTCGCCGCCGTCTCGAGCCTCGTCTACGCACCCGTGGTCGCCTATGCACTCCTCGTGCTCGCGGTCGCAGCGGCCCCCGCGCCACGCCGGCCCGCTCGGGACCGGCTGTGGACCGTCCTCGTGCTGCCGTCCATGCATGTCTCGTGGGGCGTCGGGTTCCTGCTGGGGCTGGTGCGCGGCGCACGGAACACGGTAGACACCTCGCGCCTCAGCCGTAACACGCCCCTCCCGTGACGATGCCGGCGCTGCGGGGATCCGTCTCCGCAGCGAATCAGTCACCGAGCGGTGAGACGAATCCCTGATCCAGGATTCTCGCCACGACACGCTGCGCGGAGCGGCCGTCGTCCCGCGAGTTGAAGCGCGCCCGCCACGCCCCATATCGGTCGGCATAGCGCACACCGAGGTCCTGGTTGGACAGGGCGCGCTCGAGCTCCTCCTGGGTCGAGGTCAGAGGTCCGGGCGCTGAGGACTCGAGGTCGAAATAGAAGCCCCGGAGCTCGCCCCGGTAGTGGTCCAGGTCGGGCGTGAAGAAGACGATGGGCTTGCCCGTCGCGGAGAAGTCGAACATCACCGACGAGTAGTCGGTGATGAGCACATCGGCGACCACCAACAGTTCCGCGAGGTCGGGATAGGTCGTGACATCGATGACCCGCGGGCCGGAGCGATGGTGGGTGTCGAGGTCGACGCCGGGGAGGATGGTGCGGGAATGCCCTCGCACGAGGACGACGCCCTGCACGCTGGAGGCCAGGCGCGGGAGGTCGAGGAAGTCCACCATGCGCTGGCGATCGTCCCGCCACGTCGGGGCATAGAGCACCACACGCTCCCCGTCGCGCACGCCCAGCGCCTCACGCACCGCGCGTGCGATCTCCGCCTGCTGCGCAGGTTCGGCGACCAGCACGTCGTTTCGGGGGTAGCCCTCGACCCAGATCGGACGACGTCCGAACGCGTACGCCGTGCGCAGGATGCGCCCACCGTAGGGATTCTGAGCCAGCAGCACGTTCCAACGACGCGATTCGCGGAGCACGGCGATCATGCGGCGCGGCGCGAAGCCCGCCCTGTCGAGAGCAAGCCGTTTGAGCGGGGTGCCGTGCCATGTCTGCAGCACGACCTGCCCCGCACGACGCGAGAACCGCCGTCGCAGCCAGTCGTTGACGACCAGCAGCCGGGCGGCACCGCGTGCCCGCCACCACTCCGGACTGCCCTCCACGACGGCGACCGCCCCGGGAGGGACCGCCACGGACAGATCCACGACACTCCAGTAGCGCACGACGTTGGGCGCCACGCGGGCCAGTTCGCGGTCGATCGCGCGAGGGTTGCAGCTGGCGTTACGACCGTAGAAGCTCTCGAAGAACACCGCGTTCTCGAGCTCGGGGGTCCGCGTCGCGTAGCGTCGCTCCAGCGCATCCTGACCCTCCCCCGAGTCGTAGGCGGGATGAACCGGCGGCCCGATAGTCAGGTGACCGCCGGCGACGCCGGCTCGCAGGACCCCGAGCTGCGTGACCGGCACGACGGCGTCGACGTCGATCCGGGCTCCGTCCGCACCGGTCACCACGATGTCGTAGCTCCCCGAAGGCAGGGGCAGCGATGCGACTCCCCAGCGGTCGGTGCGCAAGACAAAGACGGCGCGCCAGGTCTTTCCGCGGCCGGTCACGCGAGCGCGGACCCGAGCACGCGGGCCCACCGCCTCCACCCGGCTCGGGCGTTCCCCCGCTCCGGTCAGCTCCAGCGTCGGAAACGATGTCGTCGAGTCGGCCGGGCCGGCTGCTCCGGCATCCAGTCGAGCCGCGATCTCGCTCATCGTCGCCTCACCTTCTCTGTGATCGCCCGATACACCCGTTCGGTGTTGCGCCCGTCCCGGTGCGCGTGGACCGCACGGTCGATCTGACGCGCCCGGTCCAGCCGTCGCGCGCGCTCGCCCTCGTCCAGGAGTACTGCCGAGACCTGAGCCATCGCCTCCGTCCACGACCGCGCGTGGGCTCCGAGCGTCAGATCGTCATATCGGCCGTAGAAGCCACGTTCGACCGCGTACGACGACGCATCCGGAGCGAAGTAGACGGTGGGCACCGGCACGAGAGTCACATCGAACAGCAAAGACGAATAGTCGGTGACCAACACGTCGACACCCGCCAGCAGCGGGGTCACATCCGAGACCAGGTCGCTGCCGAGCATCCGCACGCGGCCACCGCCACCGCCGTAGTCACCGGCTCCGAGCGGGTGCGAGCGGATCAACAGGACGGCGTCGGCCGCCTCGAGAGCGCCGTCGATGAGCTGCCACGCCGCCGGGTCGGGCACCGCAGGGTCCGGCGCACCGTCGCGCCATGTCGGCGCGTAGAGCACCAGAGGTCGGTCACCGGTGTCGCCGACGAGAGCATCGATGCGAGCCCGCGCCGTCTCGCGGCGTGAATGATCATCGCCCGCCGAGAGAACGTCCACGCGCGGTTCGCCGGTCACCGGAACGCGCTCATCCGGCAGCGCGAAAGCCGACTCCAACCGTCCCCGCACGGGGTGCGATGCCGCCGGGATCAGTCCGATGCGACGCTGAGTGGCGCGGTAGAAACCTCTCACGATGGTTCGCAGAAACCGGCTCGGCGCTTGCACCGTGGCGGGCGAATCCAGCCCGATGCGCTTGAGCGGGATGCCGTGCCAGAGCTGGACGATGAACGCTCCGGTGGTCGCGTAACGGTTCACGTCGCCGAATCCGTGAGTCACCACGACCACGCGGGCCCGCGCCGTGTACCAGAATCCGGAGAGGCTCGACCGAGTGATCGCGCGCACTCCCTGCGACGCCGCCGCGTCACGCTGCGCGGCGTCGGAGACGAGCCAGATCGCTCGCTCTCCGTGCGCCATCGCGTGCTGCCACAGAGCCCACGCACCGTCAGCCAGCCCCGCTGCACTGCCGAAGACCCACAGGTCTCGGGTACGCGGGATCACCCACGTGGCGACGCGGCCCAGGACATAGAGCGGGATGCGAAGGAGCTTCGCGGCGTTTCCCGCACGGAAGGAGAACGACGCCACCCCGCGAGCCTATCGCGGGGTGGCGTCGTCGTGCCGTGGGGCGCCGAGCTTACGGAGTGAGTGTTCCCAGCGTCACCTCTGCCGAGGCCGTCTGCCCATCGCGGACGTAGACGACGGAGGCCGTGCTGCCCGCCGCCAGTGCCCGCACCTGCGCGGTCAGATCTGTCGCGTCGGTGATCGGCAGTCCGTTGAACGAGGTCACCACGTCACCGGCCTTGAGACCGGCCTCGGCCGCGGCGCCGCCGTCGGTGACCTCGCTGATGTACGCGCCCGCCCTCGTCGCATTCTCGCGCGCAGCCGCATCTCCGACCATGGCTCCCAGCAGACCGTGGGTCGCCTCACCCGTGTCGATGAGCTCATCGGTGATGCGCTTGACGATGTTGGAGGGAATCGAGAACCCGACGCCGATGGATCCGGCCTGACTCGAGCTGGAGCCGCCGGTCGAAGCGATCGCCACGTTGATGCCGATCAGCTTTCCCGTCTCGTCGACGAGCGCACCGCCGGAGTTGCCGGGGTTGATCGCCGCGTCGGTCTGGATCACGGCAATCGAAATCGAGCTCGTCGCGGACTGCTGCTGCTGTCCCTGCCCGAAATCGAACTGGAACGGAGACTCCCCCTGACCGGGCTGGTCTTCGTCGCCGCCCTCGGGCGCCGCAGACGAGGCGATCTGGATCGATCGGTTGAGCGCGCTGACGATCCCAGTGGTGACGGTGTTCGACAGCCCGAGTGGAGCGCCGACGGCGACCGTCTGGTCGCCCACGTTGAGCGCGGACGAATCGGCGAGCTCGATCGGGGCGAGGTCGGACGCTCCCTCCAGCTTGATGACCGCGAGGTCGTAGGTGGGGTCGGTGCCCACGACGGTCGCCTTGTAGACCTTTCCGTCGGAGGTCGTCACCGTGATCGCGGCGTCCCCGGTCGCCCCGTCGAGGGTCACGACGTGGGTGTTGGTCACCACGTAGCCGTCAGCGGTGAGGATGACACCCGACCCCGTGCCGCCCGAAGACGACGAACTGGCCGAGATCGTGACGACACTCGGCAACACTTTGGCGGCGATCGCGGTGGTCTGGTTCACCGAGTCGTTGTTGTTGACGGTGACCGTGCCCGGGCCGGTGCTGACCACCGCCGGCCCCGTCGCCGCGAACAGCGATCCTCCCGCGGCCGAAGCGCCGAGCCCGGCGGCACCACCCACGAGGGCGGCTGCCACCATGATGGCGACGATCTTGCCGGCTCCCACCCGGCCCGACGCCTCCGAGGTCGGCTTCGCCGCCGGGGCCGCGGCGAACGGCGCGGCAGGATAGGGCTGGGTCGGTTGGGTGTGGAACGAGCCCGCATACTCGTGGGCCGGAACATTCGGTGTCGCCGGAAGCGGCGGCCGCTGCGGCACGATCTGCTCGGCCTGCGGGCGAGTGTCGGAGGCCGTCGGGCCGGTGAACGGTGCCTGCTCAGCAGGCGTGCTCTGCTCAGCAGGGGTGCTCTGGTCGGCAGGGGTGGGCGTGTCGTCAGGATGCGTGTCGCTCATGTCGATTCCTTCTTTTCAAGACTCCCCCAGCATGCCTCGCCACTCTGTGCGTTTCTTATGGCGAACCCGCGATGAGGCTATGCGTTAGCCTGCCCGAATGCGACACATCCCGGGTTCCTGGTCGCGCGCTGCGAGGGGCGCGGGACTTCTGACCGTCGACGGCGAGAGCGTCCCGACCATCTTCGCCGAGATGACCGAACTGGCCACCCGGACGGGTGCCCTGAATCTCGGCCAGGGCTTCCCCGACGAAGACGGTCCCGCGCTGGTCCTCGACGAAGCACGCCGCGCCATCGCGACGGGAATCAACCAGTACCCGCCGGGACGAGGTTCGGCCGACCTCCTTCGCGCCATCAGCGAGCACCAACGTCGCTTCTACGGCATCGAGCGGGATCCGGAGCGCGAAATCCTGGTGACCGCCGGCGCGACCGAGGCCCTCTCCGCCACCCTTCTCGCGCTGCTGGACGGCCCCGACGACGAGGTCGTCGTCTTCGAGCCGTACTACGACGCCTATGCGGCCTGCGTTGCCCTCGCCGGGGCCCGGTTGGTGCCGGTACCGCTGCGTGCGCCGGCGTATCGACCGGATATCGAAGATCTCCGACGCGCCGTCACCGATCGCACGCGCATCATTCTCGTCAATGAGCCCCACAACCCCACCGGCGCGGTGTTCGATGACGAGCTTCGCGGAGAGGTCGTCCGTCTCGCCGAGAAACACGACGCGTTCATCGTCACCGACGAAGTGTATGAACACCTCGTCTTCGCACAGGCACACCGTCCGATCTCAACACTTCCGGGTGCATCCGAGCGCACGCTGTCCATATCGTCCGCCGGAAAGACGTTCTCCACGACCGGGTGGAAGATCGGCTGGCTCACGGGGTCCGCCGATCTCGTGGATGCCGTCCTCGCCGTCAAGCAGTGGCTCACCTATGTCAACGGTGCGCCCTTCCAACCGGCGATCGCGGCGGGACTGCGCATGCCCGACGAGTTCTTCTCCGGCATCGCCCACACGATGCGCGACAAGCATGTTCTGCTCGCCGAGGGTCTCGACGCGGCGGGTTTCGAGGTCCATGCGCCCAGTGCCGGGTACTTCACCGTCGCCGACGCCGGGGGTGTCTGCGAACGACTCGGGTTCCCCGACGCCGATGGTCTGTGCCGCGCATTGCCCGATCTCGTGGGTGTGGTCGCGATCCCGTTGACGGCCTTCGTGAGCCCCGCGCATCGCGAGCAGTACCGCACTCTGATCCGGTTCGCGGCGTGCAAGAGCCCCTCGATCATCCGTGAAGCATCGCAGCGGCTGTCGCGACTGAGCGGCTGAGCGCCCACCGCCGCCGACAGCGACCGACCGGTCGCCCCTCCCGCGCTCATGCACGACGAGGGTGGCAACGGCGGTGCATCAGTGCCGCGTGGGGACGCCCGGTGTCACCGAGTACCGCCGCAACGCCAGCGCGGGGTTGACGCGGCGCACCCGCTCCACCACAGCCGCGTCGAGATGCGCGACGGCGACGTCGGTACCGGTGCCCACCGCGGCGATCTCCACACCCAGCGGGTCGACGACCATCGACGCGCCGACGCCCAGCGGCGGCGGATGATCGGCGGCGGCGACGAAGAAGGTGTTCTCGATCGCTCGGGCGTGCAGGAGTGTCCGCCAATGATGTTCCTTCAACGGTCCCCGCACCCACTGCGCGGCAACCAGGACGAGATCGACGCCGGCATCGGCCAGCACGCGCCCGACTTCGGGAAACCGGAGGTCGTAGCACGTCATCAACCCCACCCGCAGGCCGGCGTACTCGAATGTCTGGGGCGCGTCGATCGCCCCGGGCTCCACCCAGTCCGATTCACGTTGCCCGTACGCATCGTAGAGATGGATCTTCCGGTAGGTGGCGAGTACTCCGGTCCCATCGACCGCGATCACGGTGTTGCGCACGCGTCCCTCATCGCCGCGCTCAAGCATCCCGGTCACGATCACGATTCCGCGGGCGGCGGCCATCTCCGTCACGGCGCGGACGAACTCGCCGTCGATCGTCTGTGCGTGTGCGCGCAGCGACGAATCGAAGGGATCCACGAAGTAGCTCGAGTACTCCGGGAACAACACCAGACCTGCGCCACGTTCGACGGCACGGTCTGCGAGGTCGGCGATGCTCCGAAGGTTGGCCGCGGTGTCTGCGGTAGGAGCGAACTGCGCCGCTGCGACCGCCTTCACCCTCACGGGCGAGTCTCCCGTCCGAGCCTCGAGCGCAGGACGCCCGGCACCACCACCCAGAGCACGGCGATGACCACCGCCAGGGCGGCGGCAGCAGTCCACGCCGCCGTGTCGCCGACCACGACCGCGAAGATGAAGGCCACGACGCCGACGAGCGTCACCGAAACCGCGACGAGCGCGATGACCAGTGCCACATGCCCGTACGCCACGACCTCGGGCTTGACCCCCCGCCGAAACAGGGCGCGATGGAGGGCAACCGGCGCAAGTGCCACGATGGCGCTCACGGCGGCCAGCACCACCAGCGACAGGTAGAACACCCTCTGACCGGCGGCCAAGTCGGAGAAGGCGGGTTGGAAAGCCAGGGCGAGGAGGAACCCGGTGAGGATCTGGGTGCCGGTCTGGAGCACCCGGAGCTCCTGCAGTTCCTCCAGCCAGTTGCGGTCCGCGCGTTCGTTCTCGGTCTCGGCGCGCCCGTCGCCCGGTCGGACGTCGCGCGTGTCGTCTGTCGAGTGCGATACGGCGTCCGAAGTCATACCCTCATCCTCCCGCCGCAGACGAGGGTGCGGCAAGCGGCGTGCCGCCGGTTCGAACTACCCCGAAACGCGTGCTAGGCTTTCTTCTTGTGCCGCGGGGTGGAGCAGCTCGGTAGCTCGCTGGGCTCATAACCCAGAGGTCGCAGGTTCAAATCCTGTCCCCGCAACGAATGAAGAAGGCGTCCCGGTCGGGGCGCCTTCTTCATTTCCTCGCGCGACGACTCATTCCGACGGTACCGCCGGTTCGGCCGGGGGCACCATCGCGTCTTCCATGTCTGCGAGGAAGCGTGCGATCGCCCGCAGCTCTTCATCGGTGTACGACTCCATGACCGAGCGCATCCGAGACATGCGCTGCCCGAAATGACGATAGAAGTCCTCCCTCGCCCCCTCCGAGAGCACGACGATCCGGGCTCGTCGGTCGTGCGGGTGCGAGCGACGTTCGAGATGTCCACTCGCGGTGAGCCGGTCGAGAAGCTTCGTCGTGGATGCCGTCGAGATGGCGAGGTGACGTGCGATGTCGTGCGGAGACACCCACTCGCCACGCTGCTCGCGGATGATCAACATGCGCAGCGCCGCAAGGTCGGATGCATTCATGTCCATCTCGCCTCGCAAGCCGCCGTGCATCCGGTCCATGGCATCGGAGAAGGCACGGACGGCCCGCATGACGTCCATCACGAGTTCATCGCGATCACTGCCCGGGATCCAGCGCTGCTCCACCGTGTAGACACCTCCACGTCGAGTATGTAGTATCGCTCAAAATTGCTAGATAAACTAGCAAAAAGGAGAGCTGATGACGGTGACGGAGCTTGTGGTGCTGCTGGACGACGATGGGCGCGAGATCGGAACAGCCCCCAAATCGAGTGTCCACGGCACGGATACCGCTCTTCATCTGGCTTTCTCCTGCCATGTCTACAACAGCCGGGGCGAGACTCTCGTCACTCGCCGCGCCCTCGACAAGGGCACGTGGCCGGGTGTCTGGTCGAACTCGTTCTGCGGTCACCCTCGTCCGGCCGAACCCGTGATCGCCGCCGTTCATCGACGGGCAGAACACGAACTCGGCATCACGCTGCGCGACGTACGCCTGGCCCTCCCCCTGTTCCGCTACCGCGCGGTCGATGCGAGCGGTATCGTCGAGCACGAGGTCTGCCCCGTCTACCTCGCGATCACCGACGACGAGCCCGAGCTCAACCCCCGTGAGGTCGCAGAGGCGCGCTGGGTGGACCCGGAGGCGCTCGGCGAGGGGCTGCTGGCTACACCCTGGGCCTTCAGCCCATGGCTCGTGCTCCAAGCCGAGCAGCTCGAGCTCTTCTCCGGCAGCGCGCGACGGAGGGCTTCGTGATCACACTCTCTCCCCCCGATCGCGTCGAGATCGATGCCGCCATCAGCCGGAGCGTCGGACGCATAGCGCGCCGCGCTTCTGCTCACGGCGAGACGGCACAAGCGCTGGCCACCGCGCTGACCGCAGCGACCGACCACGGCAAGCGGTTTCGACCGGCGCTCGTCGTGGCAGCTTTCCGCGCGTTCGGTGGAACCGAAGACCGTGCGGCCGCACTCTGGGACACCGCAGCGGCCTTCGAGCTCCTCCACACCGCGTTCCTCATCCATGACGACCTGATCGACCGCGACGTGGAGCGTCGCGGTGTGCCGAACGTCTCAGGCCGGTTCCGGGAACGGGCTCGCGCGCAGGGAGCCGACGAACGGGGCACGAGCATCGTGGCGGATGCCGCGGCGGTCCTGGCCGGCGACCTGCTCCTGTTCGAGGCGAGCAGGATCCTCGCCACCGCCGACACCACGACCGCTGTGCGGGAGGACCTGTTCGATGTCCTCGACGAGGCGATCCTCGTCTCCGCCGTCGGAGAGCTCGCCGACGCGGAGCATGCCGCTCGCGCCGACTACCCAGACGCTGCCGCCCTGCTGGCCGCTGCCCACGACAAGACCGCCGTCTACTCGTTCCGCGCACCCCTTCGTGCCGGCGCGGTGTTGGCCGGAGCCGGCTCCCACGGCGCGCTGTCGGAGGCCGGCGCCGAGCTCGGGCTCGCCTTTCAGCTCGTCGATGATCTGATCGGCACGTTCGGCACACGACACCAGGCGGGCCGGGAGCCGGGTGCGGATCTGCGCGAGTCCAAGCGCACCCCCCTGATCGCCCTCGCGAGGGCCAGCGCCGGTTGGCCCGATGTCAGCTCGGCCCTCGACGTGGCTCACACCGGCCCCATCGCCGTGCGCCGCGCGCAGCGTGCGATCGAGGCCAGCGGTGCCCGGCAGGGACTGGAGGAGATGGTGAGACAGAGCCTGCGGCGCGCCCGCACCCATGCGGCTGCCGCGCAGATGCCCCCGGCCGCGGTAATGCTCCTGGCGGAACTGGCCGACGCGATCGAAGCGCGTATCCCGTGAGCGGCGATTCGCTGTACGATCGCTGCGCTCTCGACGCCGCGGCTGTGGTGATCCAGCGCTACTCGACGTCGTTCGCACTGGCATGCCGCCTTCTCGGCCCCCGGGTGCGCCAGGATGTGCGCAACATCTACGCGCTCGTGCGCATCGCCGACGAGATCGTCGACGGCGCCGCTGAGGAGGCGGGGGTGAGTCTGACCGGGCAACGCATCATGCTGGATGAGCTCGAGGCGGAGACCCTCACCGCCATCGCCCGCGGGTTCAGCACCAACCTCATCGTCCATGCCTTCGCGCTGACCGCACGCCCCTGCGGCATCGGCGCCGACCTCGTTCGTCCGTTCTTCGCCTCCATGCGCACCGACCTCGAACGCACCGACCACGACGACGCGTCCCACGCCGCCTACGTCTACGGGTCCGCCGAAGTCGTCGGCCTGATGTGCCTCCAGGTGTTCATCAACGCAGGACGTACAGACTCGGCGCCCGTGGTGGCAGCCCCCGCTCTCGTCCACGGCGCTCGGCGACTGGGCGCGGCGTTCCAGGACATCAACTTCCTGCGAGACCAGCTCGATGACACGGAGCGACTGGGGCGCGACTATCTCGGACTGCGGGAGGGCACGACCACCCGAGAGCACGTGCTCGAACGCATCACCGCCGATCTCGACGCGGCCGCTGCGGTCATCCCCGATCTTCCCGCCGACTGCCGGCGGGCGGTCACGGCAGCGCACGATTTGTTCGCCGATCTCCATCGGAGGCTCGCCGTGGAGGATTCCCCTGGTCGCGTCCGCGTGCCGAACCCGCGCAAAGCCGTCATCGCGGCGCGTGCAGCGGCGGGACGCTCGCCGAGGAAGACCTCGTGAGCAGGTCAGCGAACGTCGTCGGGGGCGGTATCGCGGGACTGGCCACGGCAGCTTTGCTCGCGCAGGACGGCTGGGATGTGACGGTGTTCGAGTCGCGCTCCGAGCTGGGGGGCCGCGTCGGCTCCTGGGAATCCGACGGTTTCCGATTCGACACGGGACCCAGCTGGTACCTCATGCCCGAAGTCTTCGAACACTTCTTTCAGCTGCTCGGCACGACGGCTGCCGACGAGCTCGACCTGGTTCGCCTGACACCGGCGTACCGCGTCTACGGCGAGCCCGACGGCCAAGGTTCGGCGGATCGCGTCGACGTGGTGTCCGGCCGCTCCGAGGTCCGAGAACTCTTCGAGTCGCGTGAGCCCGGATCCGGCCGCCGCATCGACGCCTACCTCGACTCGGCGGCAGATGCGTACGACCTGGCCGTCACTCGCTTCCTCTACGACACATACGAGTCGATGGCGGCGTTGCGCGACCCCGAGCTGCTGGCTCGCCTCCCCACCCTGGCCCCTCTGCTGACCCGATCACTCGACGCTCTCGCATCCCGGTCGTTCTCCGACCCCCTCCTCCGCCAGATCCTCGGGTACCCCGCCGTCTTCCTCGGGGCCTCTCCCTTCCGCGCTCCCAGCCTGTATCACCTGATGAGCCACCTCGATCTCGATGACGGTGTGCTCTACCCGCGCGGCGGGTTCTCCGAGATCATCGCCGCGATCGAGCGGCTGGCGCGGGAACGGGGCGTCCGGATCCGCACGTCGGCACCGGTGACGGAAATTCTGGTGGAAGGCCGGCACGCCCGTGGGGTGCGCCTTGCCGATGGCTCCTCTCATCACTCGGACATCGTCGTGTCTGCCGCCGACCTCCACCACACCGAGGCGAAGCTGCTGCCCAGCCACCTGCGCAGCTATCCGGATCGGTGGTGGAAACGGCGGGTGCCCAGCCCCGGCGCCCTGCTGATCCTCCTGGGAGTCGACGGCAAGCTCCCCGAACTGCAACACCACACCCTGTTCTTCACGCGCGACTGGCAGACCAACTTCGACGCCATCTTCGGGCGAGACACCTCGATACCCGTCCCCGCGTCGATCTATGTCTGCCGGCCCTCTGCCACCGACGACTCGGTGGCACCGCCGGGTACGGAGAACCTGTTCGTGCTGGTGCCGATACCGGCAGATCCGACGCTGGGGCACGGCGGGGTCGGAGGCGCAGGCGACGCCACCGTGGAGAAGGCCGCAGACCGGGTGATCGAACAGATCGCCGAATGGGCCGCCATCCCCGACCTTGCCTCGCGGGTTCGCGTGCGCCGCACCATCATGCCGGCGGACTTCGAAAGAGACCTCGGCGTCTGGCGCGGAAGCTCGCTGGGGCTGGCCCACACTCTGGGGCAGAGCGCCGTGTTCCGCCCGCGGAACGCGTCGAAGAAGGTGAACGATCTCTTCTACGCCGGCAACTCGGTTCTCCCCGGCATCGGGCTTCCGATGTGCCTCATCTCAGCCGAACTGGTCATCAAGCGGATCAGGGGCGACCGCACGGCCTCGCCGGTGGATGCGCCGATCGGACCCGGCGACTGAGATGCCCGGACTGTATCTCGCTTTCCTTCTCGTTTCGATCGCCGGAGTCGCCGTGCTCGACTGGCGCTTCCGCCTCGCACTCTGGGATCGCCGGGTCCCGTCTGCCGTGGCGATCGCCGTCGGCACGGCGTTCTTCCTCGCCTGGGACGCCGTGGGCATCGCCTCCGGCGTGTTCGTCAAGGGAGACAGCCCGCTGCTGATCGGCTGGGATCTGGCGCCGCACCTGCCGATCGAGGAGCCCGTTTTCCTCGCCTTCCTGTGTTACCTGGCGCTCCTCGCCCACGCGGCGTGGTCGCGACGGTTGTGCGGCCGGGAACGCCGCGCCGACGGAGGCGACGGGGAGGCAGCGTGACCTACGCCGTCATCGTCGTCCCCTTCCTCGCGGTGGCAGCCGTCGTCACCCTCGCCTCCTCGGCGCGCCCCGGCTTTGCTCGTCGCATGCGCGCGTCGGCTGTCGCCGCCGTCGTCCTCTGCGTGCTCACCGCGGTCTTCGACAACCTGATGATTGCTGCCGGCCTGTTCACCTATCCCGAAGACCTGATCAGCGGGGTCCGCATCGGCTTGGCGCCGGTGGAAGACTTTGCGTATCCGATCGCCGCTGCGTTTCTTGTCCCGGCGCTGCGTGCACTGTTCGAACCCGAGGAGACGGCGTGAACCAGATCGTGCGAGAGCTGTTCGTCGCATCCCGTCCCGTCAGCTGGGTCAACACCGCCTTCCCGTTCGCGGCCGCGTACCTGCTGACGGCTCGCCAGGTCGATGTCGCGCTCATCGTGGGCACGGTGTTCTTCCTGATCCCCTACAACCTCGCGATGTACGGGATCAACGACGTGTTCGACTACGAATCAGACCTCCGCAATCCCCGTAAGGGCGGCGCGCACGGAGCGGTGCTCGATCGTCGATTCCACCTCATCACCTTGTGGTCCGCAGCCCTGAGCTGCCTTCCGTTCGTGGTCTTCCTCGTAGTCATCGGCAACCCCGTCTCGTGGGTCGTCCTCGCGCTGAGCCTCGCGTTCGTGGTGTACTACTCCGCGCCTCCCCTGCGCCTGAAGGAACGCCCGTTCGCCGACTCCCTCACCAGCAGCATTCATTTCTTCTCCCCCGCCGTGTACGGGCTCGTGCTCGCCGGCGCGACCTGGACACCGGCGCTGGTGGCGGTGATCGTCGCTTTCGCGCTGTGGGGCATCGGTTCACACGCGTTCGGCGCCGTCCAGGACGTGACCTCCGACCGTGCGGGCGGAATCGGGTCCATCGCCACCGTGCTCGGCGCCCGCTCCACGGTGTGGTTCGCCCTCGGCGCGTACGTCGCTGCCGGCCTTTCCCTCCTGCCCTCGGAGTGGCCGGGGCCCCTCGGGGCGCTCCTGGCCATCCCCTATCTCCTGAACGTCTGGCCCTCGCGCGCGATCACGGATGCCACGTGCACCGATGCGACGGCAGGCTGGCGCCGGTTCCTCTGGATCAACCAGATCACCGGCTTCCTCGTGACGCTCCTGCTGATCGCCTGGTGGTTCCGCGCCGCGTGAGCGGCACGGTCACCCGGTGGTCACCGATCAGTCGCCGCTGAGCTCGAGCAACTTCTCCACGGCTGCGGTCAGCCGCGCGTCCGCCTCCGCGAACGCGGTCAGGTCACCGGCCTTCAGCGCCGCGTCACGATCGAACATCGCCTCGCGCGCATCCTGCAGCGCCGCTTCGAGCTCCGTGGCGGGCTCTCCGGGCTCGGCGCCCGGGTCGGTCGGAGAGTCGGTCTGCCCGGGTGTGGGCGTCGGAGTCGGCCCCGGAGTCGGGGTGACACCGCCATCGCCCGCACTGGCACCCGAGTCACCCTTGAAGAGGGCATCCAGGGCCTCCTGCAGGGTGTCCTCGAACGCGAGCTCATCACCGAAGGCGACCAGGAGCTTTCGCAGGGCCGGCAGCTGGGTTCCGCTCGAGGGCTGCACGAAGACGGGCTGCACGTAGAGGAAACCGCCACCGACCGGAAGCGTGAGCAGATTGCCGTTGAGGACCTCGGACTGACCGATCTTGAGCACGTTGATCTGCGACGAGATCGTCGAGTCGGAGTTGAATCGGCTCTGCACCTGGCCCGGGCCGGGAACAGGTTCGTCGGCACTGATCTCGAGCATTCGGAGCTTGCCGTAGCCTTCGCCCTTGACGCCCTTCTCACTCCCGGCGTCCGCATCGACCGCGAGGTATCCCATGAGCACGTTTCTGGCGCCCTCTCCCACCGAGGCGGGGATGAACGACGTGAACATCGAGAAGGTCGGCTCGTCCTGACCCGGCATCTGCATGGTCAGGTAGTACGGCGGCTGAAGCACATCCGTGTTCAGCACCGGGTCGTTGGGCGTGCGCCACGCGTTGTCTCGCGCGTAGAACGAGGCGGCGTCATCGACGTGATACGTGCCTAGCATCGCGCGCTGAACCTTGAACAGGTCGCTCGGGTAGCGAACGTGGCTCATCAGCTCGGACGACATCTCCGAAACGGGACGCAGCGTGTTGGGGTACACCTTCTGCCACGCCTGCAGCACCGGGTCGGTCTCGTCCCACGCGTAGAGCGTCACCGAGCCGTCGTAGGCGTCCACGGTGGCCTTGACGGAGTTACGGATGTAGTTGACGTCATCCAGCGCCAGTCGCGAAACGGTGGTCGTCGTGTCGCTGATCGCCTGGCGCAGGCTCACGATCGACGAGTACGGGTAGTTCGCGCTCAGCGTGTAGCCGTCGACGATCCACACGATGCGCCCGTCGACGACGCTCGGGTACGGGTCGTTGTCGAGCTCGAGGTACGGGGCCGCCTTCTGCACGCGGGTGAGCGGGTCGCGGTCGTACAGGATCTGCGACTTATCGTTGACCGCATCTGAGAACAGGATGTCGGTCGACTGGAACTTCAGAGCGTAGATCAGTCGGTTGAAGATGTTGCCCACGTCGGGGCCACCGTCACCGTTGAACGTGGTCTTCGTCTGCGCCGCACCGTCGTCGGTGCCGCGAGGGTAGTCGAGCTCGATGTCGTCGGTGCCTTCGGGCGCTCCCACGATGGAATAGGTGGGCGAGTACTCGCCGAAGTACACGCGGGGCTCGTACTCTGCATCGGTGAGATCACCGGCGGTCGGGATTCCGCGCTCGAGGAAGACCGGGTTACCGTCGGCGGTGCGGTCGTTGCCCTTTGCGGCGACCATCCCGTAGCCGTGGGTGTAGACAAGGGTCGTGTTGTACCACGAGGCCGCCTGTCCGAGCTGGGCGAGATCGAGCTCCCGCACCGACACCACCGCGTCCTGGGTCTCGCCGTCGATCTCGTAGCGGTCGACGTCCAGCGGGTCGGCGAACTTGTAGTACGACCGGTACTGCTCCAGCTGACGCACGGTGGGCGGGATGATCGCGGGGTCCATGATGCGGATCGAGGCCGTGGTCTCGGCGTCTTCACGAAGCTGGCCCGACTCTGCGGTGGTCACCGCCGTGTAGTCGATCTTGTCCAGGTCGTCGATGCCGTACGCCTTCTTGGTGGCATCGATGTTGCGCTGGTAGTAGGTGCTCTCGAGGCGCTCCTGGTTGGGGACCACCTGGAACTGGTTCACGAACCACGGGTAGGCGACACCGACGACGAGCGAAGAGACGATGAGCAGGCCGGTGGCGATGAGGGGGAAGCGCCAGCGCCCGATGATCGCGGTGACGAAGAAGAGTGCAGCGACGATCGCGGCGACCACGGAGAGGATGGTGAGTCCGGGGATGATCGCGTTGACGTCCACATAGCTCGCGCCGGTGATGCGCTCGCCCTGCGAGAGGAGCGTCTTGTAGCGGTCGAGCCAGAGGCTGACGGCCTGGACGACGAGGTAGAGGCCGGCGAGGACGGCCAACTGGATGCGCGCCGACTTCGAGATGCGCAGTTCACGCTGGCCCACCCGCATCGCACCGTAGAGATAGGCGACGAGGACCGTGACACCGAGGCACACCAGCAGCACGGCGGAGGCGAAGCCCAGCACCGATCCGTAGAACGGCAGCTCGAAGAGGTAGAACCCGGTGTCGAGCTGGAACTGCGGATCGAGATCACCGGTGGAGACACGGTTGAGCCAGAGCCAGGCGGTCTGCCACTGCGCCGACGCCGCGAACCCCGCGAAGAAGCCGAAGAAGACCGGGATGCCCCACATGGCCAGCCTGCGCAGCGGTTCCACGACCTCCTGGTAGTGGTCCAACTGCGAACTCAGCCGCGCGTACACGGGGCGGAGCCGGTAGGCCAGCTGGATCGCGACGAACACCGGAATCGCCATCGAGGCGAACCCGATGAGGAACATGACCACCCGCGCGGTCCACTGCGTGATCAGGACGCCGTCGAATCCGAGTTGCTCGTACCAGAGCCAGTCGGCGAAGAGGCTCGCAAAGGTGAAGAACGCCACGACCAGGGCAGCGATCACGGCGAGCGTGATCCCTACGGCGCGGCGGAGAGGACTGGGCGTGGCCTGGTTCGGCGCTGAGGTCGTGGTCACCCCTCCATCCTAGGCGGCGCCCGTCTGGGTGGACGCCCGGAACCGTCCGCCCACGGCGGACATCGCCCACCCCTCAGCGGGTGCAGGTCGGCAGGGTGGAGAGGTCGGCATCGTCCCGCAGTGCCGTCATCACGTCGAGGGCGTCGTCGAGTGTCGCCACCGAGAACACCTGCAGCCCCGAGGGCACATGTCCGACGACCTCGTCGCAGTTGCTCTCCGGCGCCAAGAAGTAGTCGGCACCCGCACCGAGTGCACCGTACAGTTTCTGCCGGATCCCGCCGATCGGGCCGACCTCCCCGGCCGAGTTGATGGTGCCCGTCCCCGCGACGTCTGCGCCGCCGTTGAGCTCACCCTCGGTGAGGGTGTCGATGATGCCGAGTGCGAACATCATCCCGGCACTGGGACCGCCCACGTTGTCGAGCTGAATGGTCACGTCGATCGGGAAGGCGTAGTCATGCAGAGTGGTGACGCCGATGAGCCAGGCCGATTCCCCGTCGATCTGCGTGCGCTGGGGCGTGACCTCGACACTGAGCTCCTTGCCTCCCCGCTCGACGGTCAGGTCCACCGGGTCACCGCCGCCGTCGGCAACGATCGAGCGCAGCTGCGCCGTGTCGGTGACGGCCGTGCCGTCTGCCTTCCGGATGATGTCGTCGGGTTCGAGCAGCCCCGTGGCGGCCGAGTCGGGAGTCAAGGAATAGACGCGCACCATGGGCTTCACGTCGTAGCCGAGTTCGATGAGCGCGGCGGCGGTGGCCTCCTTCTGCGAGTCGACCATCATGGCCGCGCTCTGTTCGTTGCGCTGCTCGGTCGTCTGATCGGCGGGGAAGACCTCGTTGATCGGTATGACCGCCCGCGAGGCGTCGAACCACGCGAGAGCGAGCTCGAACCAGGAGGGTGTGCGTTCCCGGTTGCCCACCACCTGGACGGTGAGCAAGTCGAGAGATCCCGCGGTGGGAAAGGTCTCCGCGCCCGAGATCGAGATGAGCGGCACGTCTTCGCCCTCCGCGTCGGCTGCGCTGCCCAGAGTGTTGAACACCGGACCGGGCTGCTGGATGACGAAGGTGGTGGGAAGGATCGTGAGCACCAGCAAGGCGACGAGTGCGACGGCGACCGCCCACACCCCGGCCACGGCAGTGCGCGGAAGGCGCCGGCGCGGTGGAGCCGCGACGGCACCGTCGTTCGCTTCGAACAGTGCCACGTCTGACCTTCCTGGCCGGACGTTCGCGGCCGGCGTACACGGGGGCGGGCTCCCGTCGGGCTGGACGCGAACACGTGCGACTAGCGTAGAACGCGATGTCACCTTCCTGCTGAAAGGCGCCTGACATGAGTGAAGACGACCGCCCCGAGCCCGACGATTTCGCAGAGATGTTCCGCCATCTCCTCGGGGCGGGAGGGATGGATGCCGAGCAGCTCGAACAGCTCCGGGGACTCGGCCTGGACCCTGCGATGATTCAGCAGGTGATGCGCCAGCTGCAGGGCGCCTTCGCATCCGGAGGCGACGGTCAGATCGATTGGTCGGCGGCACGCACACACGCGTTGCACGTGGCCAACAAGGACAGTCTCGGCATCGCCGCCGGTCGGCGGCAGGACTTCGACCGGGCTTGGGCATTGGCCACGCTCTGGCTCAGTGAGGCGACCGCGATCTCCGAGTTGGCATCGCCGCCGCGCGCGATCACCCGCGGCCAGTGGGTCGAATCGACACTCCCGGTCTGGCAGGAGCTCGCCGAACCTGTGGCGACATCGATCGCCGACGCCATGACCGAGGCCATCGGCACTCAACTCCCTGAAGAGATGAGGGAGGCGGCAGCGGGCGCCGGCCGAATCATGCGGACGGTGGGTGGATCGCTCTTCGCTGCCCAGTTGGGCGCGGTGGTCGGCGCCCTCTCGCTCGAAGTGGTTTCGGGCGGCGATGTGGGTATCCCGCTCCTGCCCGACGGCGAGGCGGCAATCCTCCCCCAGAACTTCGCCGACTTCGGACGGGACCTCGAGATCGACGACGATCAGCTTGCGCTGTATCTCGTCACCCGAGAGCTCGCACACGCGCGCCTGTTCCGACACGCGCGCTGGCTGCGCCTGCACGTCATCTCCCAAGTCACCGAGTTCGCCCGCGGCTTGCACGTGGACACAGAGGCGCTCGAAGCGCTCGCCTCTCGCTTCGACCCCTCGGAGCCCGACGAGCTGCGTGAGGCCCTGGAGAGCGGCGCCCTGCTGCCCGCGCGATCCGAGGCACAGACCCAGGCGCTCGGTCGCCTGGAGAACCTCTTGGCGACCATCGAAGGGTGGGTGGACGTCGTCACCGCTGATGCGACCAGTCGCCTCCCGGCTGCTGATCGGATCGCCGAAGCCGTCCGCCGTCGGCGTGCGGTCGGGGGCCCCGCTGAGCGCGCCATGGGTTCTCTCGTCGGACTCGAGCTGCGTCCGCGACGCCTCCGCGAGGCGGCTGCGATGTGGCGCGCCGTGACCGATGCGGTCGGCGTGGACGCGCGAGACGCTCTGTGGGACTACCCCGACCTCATGCCGGGCGCGGACGACATCGACGACCCCGCATCGCTGGTGGCCCGTCTGCAGGCGCGCGCTCGCGGTGATCGGCCGGAACGCGATGAGATGGACGAAGCACTCGACGCCCTCCTCGCCGAGGCGACCGGTGAGCATCCCGCGCGCGACGAGGACGAGGACGCCGGCGACGACGCGCCGGGAGGCCCCCGACCGGTCTGAGTGTCGCGGGTCACTCCCGACGGCCGGCCCGTGCACAGGGCGGGCCGGTGTGACAGATGGCGGGCCTGTGGACAGAGCCCTCCTCAGCCTGCGGCTGACGCGCACAATCGAGGGCATGCTCCGCATCGCTCCGTCCTTCTCGCCGCTGTGGCGCGGTCCGACCAGCCTTCAGCTCGGGGCGCGAGGCCTGGTCGACCATCCCGTGTACCTGGAGGAGGTCTCGCACTGGCAAGAAAGGATGCTCGAGGCGCTCCAGGGCGGCATTCCCGACGCGATGTTCTCTCCGCTCGCCGAGAGCCTCGGCGCCTCGCCCGCCGACGTGCAGTCCTTCGCTGAGCTCCTCCGTCCCGCGCTGCGCCCGCCCACGGCTCCGGCGCCGGTCGTGTCGGTGGAGGTGCCCGAGGACTTCGGCTATGGACCGACGACCGCCCTCGTGGACACGCTGAGTGTCTGCGGCATTCGTGTCGAGGAGGTTCGCAGTTGGCAGGAGACGCATCCGGGCACTGTCGTCATGCTCGTGGCACATCACCTCGTCGACCCTCGCAGAGCGGCCGGGCTGGTGGCACACGATGTCACCCACCTGCCGGTGGAGTTCGCCGGCGACCGCGCCCGAATCGGACCGCTCATCGTGCCCGGCGCGACCGCGTGCCTCGCGTGCCTGCATGCGCACCGCCGCGACGCCGATCCGCTCTGGCCCCAACTGGCCGCCCAGCTGGTCCGCCGCGCCGCGCCCGAAAACCCCGAGCTCCTCCTGGAGGCGGCGCTCCTTTCGAGCCGGTTGCTCCGCACGGCTCCCGGCGAAGCCACCCCGTCGGTGTCAATCAGTTCCGACGGCGCCCGACGGGTCTGGCGCGCCCATCGCCCGCATCCACAATGCCTGTGCCGATCTCCTGCAGGAAGCGCGAGCGTTGACGATCGCGATGACCCGTCGCCCGCGACCACGACAGCGACAACGTACGCGCGGCCCGCGTGATGCCCACATAGGCCAGGCGACGCTCCTCATCCACCTGGTCGAAACCCGAGGCGTAGGAGATGGGCAGGAGACCCTCGGAGAGGCCGCACACGTGGACGTGGTCCCACTCCAGACCCTTCGCGGCATGGAGCGTGGCGAGTGTCACGGTGCGTAGCGACGGTTCGTGCTGGTCCTTGGCCCGTTCCTGGAGTAGGTCGGTGAACGCCCGGAGCGTGGTGGCCTCGGGAGCTTCTTCTGCCAGCCGCAGGATCGCCGAGCGCGCCTCCCACGCCTCGCGCAGCGCGCCGCCGGCTTCGGGCGGATCGTCGGTGAGTCCCAGGGATCGGAGCACGTCCCGGACGTCGTCGACCAGTGGACCACGAGTCGGTGCGACCGACGCCCCGCGCAAGGCCATCAGAGCCTGGCGCACCTCCGGGAGGTCGAAGAAGCGAGTGCCGCCCAGGACGGTGGAGGCGACCCCACGTGCCGCCAATGCGGTCAGCAGCGGAGCCGACTGCGCGTTGGCCCGGTACAGCACCGCGATGTGACGGGGGTCGGCTCCGCCCTCGATCTGAGCGGCGATCCTCGCCGCGACCCCCTCCGCCTCGGAGATGTCGTCGGCGTACTCCGATACGACGGGGCGAGGGGCGGAATCGTCCGTGACGGCGGCCTGCAGACGAAGCGCGCCGGGGCGTCCGCGCATCAGTTCGTTGGCCACCGCGAGAATCGGCTCGGACGAGCGATAGTTGCGCTCCAGGCGCACGGTGCGGGCGTCGGGGTGGCGGTCGGTGAAACCCAGCAGATAGCGCGGATCGGCGCCGGCGAACGAGTAGATGGTCTGGCTGGCGTCACCGACGACGCACACGTCACGCCGATCACCCAGCCACAGCTCCAGCAACCGATACTGAAGCGGCGACACATCCTGGAACTCGTCGACCGTGAAGTGTCGATACTGCTCGCGCACCTGTGCGGCCACACGAGGCTCGGACTCCAGCATCCCCGCGCACGCCAGCAGGACATCCTCGAAGTCGAGCTGGCGGCGCTCATCCTTCAGCTTCTCGTATCCGGCCTGCAGATCGACGAGCGCGGCGTTGTCGAGTCCCGCAACCGCCTGCGGTCGATCCCGCACCGCCTCACCCACCGACCGCATCGTGACCTTGCGCCACTCGATGAACGCGGCGACGTCACGAAGCGTCGCGCCGTCCAGCCGCAGACGTAAGGCATCGGCGGCTTGTCCCAGCAGACGCACCTTTCCCGCCACGATCGAGGGCGCCGCATCGCCGGCCAGCTGGGGCCAGAAGTGGTTGAGCTGTGCCAGGGCCGCGGCGTGGAACGTGCGTGCCGACACGCCGCTCACGCCGAGCGCGCGGAGGCGGCCGCGCATCTCGCCGGCGGCCTTCGTCGTGAAGGTCACCGCCATCACCCGCGAGGGCGAGTAGGCGCCGGTGTCCACACCGTGTGCGATGCGATGCGTGATGACGCGGGTCTTTCCCGTGCCCGCTCCGGCCAGCACACACAGCGGACCGCGGAGGATCGACGCCGCTTCGCGCTGGGCCTCGTCGAGGGTATCGAGGGCAGACCCGCTCATCGGCCAACCCAGTCCCGGATCAGCTGGTGAGCGATGGATGCCGGCCCGGGAAGTCGCACGTCTCCCCTTCCCGCGAAGGCCTCGGTCAACTCCGCTCGGGTGAACCAGCGCACCTGAACGATCTCTTCCCCATCCGCGCGCGCCTCGGGCCAGGGCGCGGCCGTGGCGTGGAAGCCCAGCATGAGAGAGCGCGGGTACGGCCACGATTGCGAGCCCCGGTAGCGCAGTGCACGGACGCGGACACCCGCCTCCTCCTCGACCTCACGGACGACGGCAGCTTCGAGCGACTCCCCCGCCTCGACGAATCCCGCGAACGCCGAGTACATGTTACGGCTGGCCCAGAGGGCGTTCTTGCCCAACAAGAGCCGTTCGTCTGCACCGTCGGTGATCGCGACGATCACCGCGGGGTCGGTGCGCGGAAAGTGCTCCCGACCGCACGCCGGGCACGACCGCGCCCAGCCTGCCGACCTCACCTCCGTGCGGGACCCGCAGTGCGCGCAGAACGGCGCGTCCAGAAGCCAGCGTCCCAGGGCCAATGCGGTCACGAACACGGCGGCCTGTTCGCCGTCGAGTTCACCGCCCACCTCGCGCAGCGACCCCCACGTGCCGGCCTCGACGGGTGCCGGCTCGTCCGCGGACGAGGCTGCGATCAGCAGGGCTCGCCCCTGCCGGTCACGACCCAGGAACGCCCATTCGACCTCGCCGACGACCTCGGCGGCAGGGGTCATCCGCAGTCCGCCGTCCGCCGTGAGCGGTGCGCGATCGCCGTGGACGGCGAGCACACGGCTCTCCCGGTCGGCACGCATGCCGTCGACGAGCCCGGGCATCGAACGCTCCTGCGCGGCACGATCGAATGCCGCCCGTGACAGGGCGGGATGGATCGGGACGTCCTGCGGCGTCATCGAGGACCTCTCTTGCGGGCGTGGCGCCGAGGCGCCGGGTCGTGCCGCGCCTACCCTGGGCTCATGGCACGCTCAGCTCTCAGTTTAGCCGCGTCCGTCACCGCCGCCCTTCCGAGAATCGGCGTCCGGTCGGTGGCGCCGCTGTCCGAAGGAGCGACCGGCAGGTTCGACAGCGCGGTGGCCACCCTCGACGACGACACCCGGGTTGTCGTGCGCGTTCCCCATGCTCCCGAAGCCGAAGCCGACCTTCAGGTGGAGGGGCGAGCCCTCGCGGCGTTGAGCGCGGGAGTGCGCGGGGTGCTGCCGTTCACTGCACCGCGGGTCCTCGGCACCGCCGCCGTTGCCGGCACCACGACGGTGGTGCAGACGTGGCTTCCCGGGTACCGCGTCGACGCAGCGCACGTGCCGCCGGGGCCGGGAGTGGCCACGGCACTCGGCCACGCGATCGCTGCCGTCCACGACCTGCCCGCATCGGTCGTGCGCGATGCGGGCCTGCCCGTGCGCGATGCCGCTCAGGTTCGAGCGGAGGCGGAACGTCTCCTCGACCGCGCCGAAGCGACCGGAGCATTGCCCTTCGGACTCCTGCGCCGCTGGAGCACAGCGCTGGCAACCGATGCGCTGTGGCGATTCGAGACGACCGTGACGCTCGGCGGACTCGACCCGGCGTCCATGCTGTTCGAGGACGACACCGACGGTGTACCCCGCGTCACCGGACTGTTGCACTGGGGAGGGCTCGGCGTGGGTGACCCTGCGGCAGACCTTCGCTGGCTCGCATCCGCTCCGCAGGCGCGTGTGGACGTTCTGGATGCATATGCGGAAGCCTCACACCGCACCTCGGATGCCGGGATGTGGGACCGCGCACGTTTGCACGCCGAACTCGAGTTCGCCGGGTGGCTCGTCCACGGTCACGCCGCCGGTGACGAGTCGATCGTGGCCGATGCCGTCGCCCTGCTCGAAGCGCTGGACGACAACGTGCGCGACGCGCCCGCGCTCGCGCAAGAGCAGGTCACGGTCGACGACGCCATCGCGGCGCTGGGGCGCGTGCCGGAGGGTTCTCCGATCGACACCTCGATGCAGACCGATGCGTACGACGCCGAAGCGGTCGCCGCCTTCCTCGACGAGGACGACACGGATCGCGATCCCGCGCCCTCGCCTGCCGATGTCGAGACGGCTCCGATCGAGATGTCGGACTGGGCGCCGGCCGACCGCGACACCTCCGTGCGATCCGTCGAGCGGGCCGGGTCCCTCGAGGACGAGTCCGCCGACGCAGATCCGCAGGAATCCGCACGGAACGCCCTCCGCCGCTGGACGGGAACGGCCTGAGTCATCCTCTCAGCACGAGGTCATCGGCGATGTAATAGAGGACGACGTCGATGAGATCCAGTGGCGTCCCGTACTTGGCATGGTAGGCACGCCGATACAGCTCCACCTGCACCATGCGCTCCGAGCGCTCTCGAGCCGTTCGGGGTGGGCGCCCGGTCTTCCAGTCGACGATTTCGATGCGATCTCCGCGACGGTATACGGCATCGAGCTTGCAGATGACGACGTGTGTGCGACCGTCGGCAACGACATCGTCCGCAGTGAAGTCGATCTCGATCTCGACCGCGATCGGCTGCAGGGATCCCCATTCCGACGCGAGAAAGCGTTCCTTCAGCGTTGCGAGCGCCCGATTGTCGGCGTCGGACACCGACGCCGACTCGTCATCCTGCTCCCACAACGGGTCGTCGATGTTCACCGCGCCCGCACCGATTCCGGATCTCTGCTCGACCCACGCGTGGAACAACGTGCCCAGGCGCGTCTGACGATACGGACGCTCGGGCAGCGGCCGGGCCGCCGACCTCGCGGCGGCCGCGTAGTCGCCGACAAAGTCCTTCACGCGCGACGCCGGTAGCCGGGTAGGCGCCTCGTGGACCGTCCCCTGCTCCCGAGCCCGACGCTCCGCGAGAAGCAGGTCGAGATCGCGCGTGGGAGAGGCAGGCTGCTGGGCCTGGGCTCGTCGTACGGCTTCGGCGGCACGCTCCACCACCGGTCGACGCGATCCCAGTGGGTCTTGCGGCCAGGCGAGCAGCCGGCGTTCGTCGACATAGGGGTTCTCGGCCGACACCGCCGCTGCATCCGGCGACGGCAGCCCCAGGGCCTCAGCGATCTCCACGGCGAAAGTGCTGGGCGGCCGGGGAGTCGTGGTTCCGGACCATCCGGAGCCGGTGACGAGGAGGTTGTCCCGCGCGCGCGTGATCGCAACGTATGCCAACCGCCGCTCCTCCTCCTGTTGACGCTGGGCGACGGCGACTTTGAACCGGGACCGCGCATCACGGAGGTCTTGCTGCGTCGGAGCTTCGTCTTCCGCCCACGCGAGGTGCGGGAGCCAGTCCCGGTCACCGCGGAACGGGTAGGGCAGAACCCCGAACCGGAGCCACCCCAGCCCGTCACGAGGTTTGGCCGGCAGCTCGTCGGTGACACAGCGAACGACCGCCACGGCATCCCATTCGAGGCCCTTCGAGCCGTGTACGGTGAGCAGCTGCACGACGTCGGGCTCGGCGGGCTCCGTGCGCGGCGCGAACTCGTCCAGTCGCTCTGCGCGGTCGAGCCAGGCGAGCAAGGCGGGAAGCGAGCCGCTCTCGTCGGTGGCGAGAAAGCCATGGAGCTCATCGACGAACGCCCGCAACTGATCGCCCGCGGTGCGGGCGGGGCCCCGGGCTTCATTGGCCGCCAGCTCGATGTCAAGACGCAGTTCGGCTTCGATCAGCCGCACGAGGTCGGGAACGGGCATGTTCGCCGCGCGGCGAAGTCCCGCAAAGGTCGCCGAGGCATCTCGCAGTCGCTGCCGTCCGAGAGCGCTGATCGACTGAACCCAACCGTGGTCGTCAGGAACGCGCAGGACGAAGTCGAGCGCGTCGATGAGTGACCCCGTCCCCTCCGCACCGACGCGCCGGAGGCTGTCCACGACGTCGGGTTCGAGGGTCTGCAGGGCCGAGTCGTGGCGCGCCAGACGCCGAGAGAGCGCGGCCAGACTCCGCAGATCGCGAAGTCCGACGCTCCAGCGCGGCCCCGAGAGCAGACGGATGAGGGCGGAGCCGGCGTCCGGGTCACTGATCACGCGAAGCGCGGCGACGACGTCGACGACCTCGGGGGTGGACAGCAGACCGCCGAGCCCGAGGATGCGATGCGGGATCCCCCGCCTCCCCAGTGCGTCGGCGAAGCGCACCATGTGCTTCTTGGCGCGAAACAGGATGGCGCCGGATGTCGCCCGGCCCTGGAGCTCGCGCTCGCCGCGGACGCGTTCGAACCACTCGGCGACGTGCCCAGCCTCTGCGTCGACATCGTTGAGATACTCGACCGAAACGGCCCCCTCCGGCGCTCCGGGGCGGGGCCGCAACTGGTCGACGGTGACCGCGGTCTGCCGGCTGAGCGGCGCCAACAGGGCGTTGGCGGCAGTGAGGACCTGTGCGCTGTTTCGCCAACTCGTCGCCAGTGAGTAGGTGTTGGCCGCAACCGACGCGCCTTCACCGAGCGGGCCCGACGCCGTGAAGGCACGCGCGAATCCGCTGAGGTTTCCCGCGCTGGCGCCTCGCCATCCGTAGATCGACTGGTGCGGGTCGCCGACCGCCATGACGGCTGTACCGCCGAACAACGCCGACAAGAGGTCGGTTTGGACGACGGAGGTGTCCTGGTATTCGTCCAACAGGACGACCCGGTGACGGTCCCTCAGTTCCTCCGCCACGGACCGATGCCCACGCACGACCTCGACGGCACCGGCGACCTGATCGGAGAAGTCGATGACGCCGGCCCTCCGCTTGCGGGCACCGTACTCCCGGGCGAGATCGGTCAGCGTCTCCAAGCCGCCCACGCGCGCCACCGCCTCGCGCACGTCCGCGTAGACGGTCGTGCGTCGATCACGTGAGGGACGATCGAGCGCGCCGGCGAAGTCGCGCGAGAACCTCACGACGTCGTCGAGGTCGACCAGGTTGTCCACCGCATCGCGCGCAAGCTGGAGCGCGGCGTCGATGATGGTTGACGGACGGTACTCGATGCCTTCCAGCCTCGGGTCGGCGCTGTCGTGGACGACGCGACGCATCAGCAGCCACGCGGCCGACTCGCTGAGCACGACGGCGTCGGGGTCACGCCCGATGCGAATGGCGTTGTCACGGACGATGGCGTCGGCGAAGCTGTTGTAGGTCGCGACGGTCGGACGGTGAAGGAGCCCGTCGCTGCGCGACTCCTCCTGACGAGTCTGCGGCCCGACATCGCGCGCGAGTCGTTCGAGGACTTCCGACCGCGCCGATCGCGGCGCACCGTCTCGTTCGAGATGCACGAACGGATCCAGCTCCCCTCGCTCCCACAGACTGTCCAGATGCGGCACCAGCCCGTGACGTTCGAACTCGTGGAGACGATCGAGCCTGCGGTGGATCCGCTCCGACAACTCCCCTGCGGCCTTCCGCGTGAACGTCAGCCCCAGGACCTGGTCTTCTCGCACGAGACCGTTCGCCACCAGCCACACCACGCGGCCGGCCATCGTCTCGGTCTTTCCGCTCCCCGCTCCGGCGATGACGAGGGCAGGAGCAAGCGGCGCGGAGATGACCGCCGCCTGCTCCGCAGTCGGGGCGAACTGACCGAGAGCGGCCGCCAGGCTGTGCGCACTGACGACGTGAGAAGGCGCAGCGACCACCGACGTCTCGCTTTCCAGCGACCCGCTCACGTGGCACTCACCGCGCCCACCGTGTGGATGCGACACAGTCCGTAGGTGTGGTCGTCACGGCAATGGGACTCGTAGGGCGCGAGGAACCGGCCCCCGCCGATCACCTGCACTGCTGCGGCGATACGCGTGAGGAATCGCGCGCGATCGTCGTCGTCGAAGGGCGCCTGGGTGGGCGTGGCGTAGGGGGCACCGCGGCTCTGCTTGAGCACGAGCAGCTTCGCCCCGCCGGAGGCATATCCCTCGGTGTCAGGGATCGCTCCGGCCTCGAACGCCAGCTGATAGGCGCTCAACTGGGGATTGTCGGCAGCGGCAGCGGCACTGGTCGACTCGCTGCGGCCCGTCTTGAGGTCGACGATCACGACGGTGCCGTCTGCGGTGAGCTCCACGCGGTCGATCGTGCCGCTGATCACCACCGGTTGGGCCGCCCCCTCGATGGACACTTCCAGTTCGAAGTGCGGTTCGGCGCTGATCAGCCGCGTTCCCCAGCCCTCGGCGTCGCGCAGGTAGCGAGCCAGCCGCGTGATCAGCTCACGTGCGCGTCGCCGTTCCGCCCGCTCGATCCAACCGGCGTCGAACTCCAGGTCACCCCACCGGCGCTCGACCTCGTCCCAGAGCTCCGCTTCGCCGGAGCCGCCGGCATTCTCCAGCGCGGCGTGGATGACGGTGCCCACTCCCGCCGTCGATCCGCCCGCGTCTCCCCCCAGCTCGCCGATCACCCAGTTCAGCTGGCAATCATCGATGGACTGCAGCTTGGAAGGCGACAGGCGTGCCTGTTCGTGGTCCAGGTCGTACAACGGGTCGACCGTCGTGGGCTCGGCCACGCCGTACCAATCGGCGGGATCGGCCCCGGCGACTCCCGAGGCGGCCAGGAGCGCCAACTGGCCCGCCGCGTGCCGACGATCGCGTTCGTCGACGCGTGGCGCCGTCAACGAACGCCGGTGCAGCGCGACCAGTCCGCGTAACGTGAGCGGATGCTCGGCGGAGGCCGGCGCCGGCTGAGCGGGCGGCAGCAGTTCGAACAGGGCGCTGGGCCCGGTGTCGTCGTCGCTGACGGCGGTGACGATCAGTTGTGAACGTGCCCGAGAGACCGCGCGGGCGAACAAGCGCAACTCGTCGTGGAGGACCTCTCGTCGCCGGTCGACAGAGGCCGGATCGACGTCGTCGCCCAACCCCAGCCGCCAGGTTTCCAGCAGGCTGCCACGAACCCTCAGATTGGGCCACACGCCGTCTTGCACCCCTGCGATGACCACGGTGTCGAACTCCGCGCCCAGCGCTCCGGCGGGGGTCATCACCCGAACGGCAGCCGGGGGTCGCGGTGCGCTGAGCCGATCTTCGGCCACATCGGAGTCGAGGATGCCGCGCAGGAAAGCGATCGGCGACGTCCCGTCCTCACGCTCCCCGTGGCGTTTGGCCGCCTGGAACAGCGCCACTACCGCGTCCAGGTCGCGACCGGCCTGGTCGGCGAGTGGGCCGTGACCGGCCGCAGCCTCCCTCCATGAGCGCTCGCGACCCGACTCGTCCCACGCCGTCCAGACGAGTTCGTGCGCGGTGGCTCCCGCCTCCAGCTCGACACGAAGACGGGCGATCGTACGCGCCACCCGCGCCGCGCGCCGGCCTTCGCGGGTGTCGATCGCCTCGAACTCGATCGGATGCCCCAGCGCCGAGAGCAGGAGGGCCGCCGACGAGGCGTCTTCGACGTCGGCCCGCCGGAGTGCGGCGTGGCGCAGGGCGGTGCGCAGGCGACGGACCTCGACGGTGTCGACCCCCGCTCCGCGCAGCACCTGCACCGCGGACTCGACATCCCACTCGTCGGGTGGGGTGGCGGCGAGATCGACCATGCGCAACAGGTCTCGGACGGCGGAGGACGACGCCAGCGTTCGCGTGGGACCGATGGACGCCGTCGGCACCTCGCGGGCCGACAATTCGTCTTCGAGCGCCGCGACCTGTCGGGCATCGTGTGCGATGACGGCGCAGTCTCCCCAGGCGATGCCGTCGTGCACGTGGCGCTCGCGGAGCAGGCGCGCGATCGTGTCGTACTCCTCCGCGATCGATCGCAGAGTGTGCACCCGGATCGACCCATCCGGATCTCCGCCCGAGGGGGCGCGCCGGTGGGCGACGACGCCCACCGCGCCGATGCGCGAGGTGACCTCAGCGAGGAGGTCGCGCTGAGCCGGGGTCCCTCGGTGCCCCACACCCAACACGTGCACGGGGGCTCCCGCCGCGAGGCGCGCGAAGTGTGCCGGGGAGGCACCGCGAAACGCGCCCGATCCGACATCCGGATCGCCGAAGGCGAGGACGGCTGCGCCTCGTTCGCGCAAGGCCTCGAGCATCTCCACACCGCCGACGGTGAGTTCCTGCGCGTCGTCGACGAGCACCGTACGCACGGACGCCAGCGCGCCGACGGTGGGCGAACCCGGCGGCAGGCCGCGAAGGAGCTCGACGGCCTCGCGCACGAGACCGGCAGCGTCACGGTGAGCCCCACGCATGCGCGCACGAACCGCGTGATACTCCGCGGCGAAGGACGACATCGACCGCCACACCTCGCTGCCGTCGCGCGCCGATCGCCGCTCCAGCTCCGCTGGCGCCACACCGAGCGTGGTCATCTCCGCCAGGAATGCCCGGATCTCGGCCCGGAAGCCCCGGGTCGCGCGCACGTCGGACGGCAGCCAGGACGGCCACCGGGATGCTCCTGCGCGCTCGTCCTCAGCGTCTCCCTCGAGGAGATCCTGGATCATGCGGTCCTCGTCGGGACCCGTGAGCAGTTGCGGTGGTGCGGCATCCGAGGCGACGAGGACGCCGCGCACGATCTGGAACGCGAAGGCCGCGACCGATCGCGCCAGCGGGCCAGAGGTGGCGATGCCGACCTGGACGGCGAGACGGTCGCGAAGGGACGTGGCAGCCTGCCGTGTCGGGGTGAGCACGATCAGTTCTTCGGGCGCCAGACCCGACGCGACCAACGACGCCACGCGTGACACGATGACCGAAGTCTTGCCCGTTCCGGGCGCACCGACCACGACTCCGGACGCATCGGGGGGAAGGTCGATCACCGATCGCTGGGTGTCGTCGACGACGGGACCCGGCTCGAACTGCATGACCACCACGCTAGCCGCCGCGCCCGACATCCCACGGTGTCGTAGAGTCGAAAGTGCGCCCGCACCGCCGGGCAGGAAAGGCAGTCACCGTGGAGATCCGCATCGGCCTCGCGAACACCCCTCGCGAGCTCACCTTCGAGTCCGACCAGTCCGCAGAGGCCGTCAAGACCGCGGTCACCGAGGCGCTGGAGTCGGCGACGGGGCACCTGAGTTTCACCGACAGCAAGGGCAACTCCTACATCGTGCCGACTGCCGGCATCACCTTCGTCGAGGTCGGTACCGACCAGTCACGGCGCGTCGGCTTCGTCGCCTGACATGCAGATCGTCATCGCGCTTGTCGTCGGTGCGGCCGCCGGAGGACTGCTGCACTTCCTGCAGGGCGGGCGTTCCTACCGAGGAGTGGCGTTGGCTCCGATCCTCGGCACGTTCGTCGGCGGACTCGTCTGGATGGCACTGACCTGGGTCGGCTGGACCACCGAGAACCCGTTGCTCTGGCTGATCTCGTTCGCCGCCCCTGCCGTGGTCGTACCGATCACTCTGGTCGCCCTCACCCGCGCGCGCAGCGCCCACGACGCTCGCGAACGAGTTCGCCTGCGCATCGCCTGATCCCGGAGCCTCGTCTCCCGCGGGTCAGGCGTCCAGCCCCATCGCCGCCATCCGGCGGGAGTGAGCTCCCAGCAGCTCGGTGAACACCGGCTCGACGCGCTTCTCCTCTGCGGCGTCCAGCGACTGTGGGCGCAGAGCTCCGCGGGCGATGAGGAGGGTGTCCCCGACCAGACGCCGACCCCACAGCGCAAGCAGCGACCGCCATTCGGGATCGGTCAGGATCGCATCCGAGATGATCGCGACCAGGGCATCGCGGTCGTCATCGCGCGAGAGGATGTCGGCCACGCGTTTGCCCGTGGAGGCATAGCTCGCCGAGAGCGACCGGTAGAAATCGTCGAGCATACCCGCCGTGATGTGCACCGAGAGCATCGTCTCCAGCGGCCGTGCGCCGTGGGTGGCCGCTCGGAACGCATCCAGCGGCTCACGGAAGGGCAGCATGAGATCGAGGGGGTCGTCGCCGCGCTCGCGGATCAGCGCCACGAGTTCGCGGTGCTTGATGAGGGCCGAACCGGCCGCGAGCGAGAGCGACTCCTTGTGGGTGAGGTCGGGCGTCGGCGCGATCAGTTCACTGAGCGTCTCGAAGTACCCGAGCTGCAGGTAGGCGGCTTGACCCAGGAAGGTGTCGATGTCGGGTGCGAGCTCCTCGAAGTCCACCCGCGACACGTCGCCGTGGTCGCCCCGCGACCGCACCCTCAGCGTCCGTTCGGGCGTCCGCCCTCGCTGCCAGAACCACCGCACCACGTCCTACAGCCTAGGGGTCGGCGACCCCTCCGGTAGGCTGGTCGGGTCTCGGCGACGGATCGAGACCCCGCGCCTGTGGCTGAGTGAAGGGCGTGGACTATCTTCACCGGCGGCCTCTCACCGCCAGACAGGCATGGAATCGTGACGACATTCGTCGAACTCGGCGTAGATCAGGACATCGTCGATGTCCTCGCGGGCAAGGGCATCGTGGATGCCTTCCCGATCCAGGAGCAGACGATCCCGCTCGGGCTTCCGGGTCAGGACATCATCGGCCAGGCCAAGACCGGCACCGGCAAGACCTTCGGCTTCGGCATCCCCGTGGTTCAGCGCCTCGGCCTCGATCCCGCCCCCGGAGTGAAGGCCCTCATCGTCGTTCCCACCCGAGAGCTCGCCGTCCAGGTCTACGAGGACATGGATATGCTCACGTCCGGTCGCTCCACCAGCGTCGTCGCGATCTACGGCGGCAAGGCGTACGAGGGGCAGATCGATCAGCTCAAGGCCGGTGCGCAGATCGTGGTGGGCACCCCCGGGCGACTGATCGACCTGAACAACCAGCGTCTGCTCGATCTGTCCCATGCCACCGAGGTGGTGCTGGACGAAGCCGACAAGATGCTCGACCTCGGCTTCCTCCCCGACATCGAGAAGATCTTCTCGAAGGTCCCGGCGGTGCGCCACACGCAGCTCTTCTCGGCAACGATGCCCGGCCCCATTGTCGCTCTGGCGCGGCGGTTCATGTCCAACCCCATTCACATCCGTGCCACTGACCCCGACGAGGGTTTGACGCAGGCGAACATCCGCCACCTTGTGTACCGCGCCCACTCGCTGGACAAGGACGAGGTCATCGCCCGCATCCTCCAGGCCGAAGGACGCGGAAAGACCGTCGTGTTCACCCGAACCAAGCGCGCGGCACAGCGTCTGGTCGATGAGCTCAACGACCGCGGCTTCAACGCGGGAGCAGTGCACGGCGACATGAGCCAGGAGGCCCGGGAGCGGTCGATGGCCGCGTTCAAGGCCGGCAAGAAGGACATCCTCATCGCCACCGATGTCGCGGCCCGCGGCATCGACGTCGACGACGTCACGCACGTGATCAACCACACGATCCCCGACGACGAGAAGACGTATCTGCACCGCGCCGGACGGACGGGCCGCGCCGGAAAGACCGGCATCGCCGTGACCTTCGTCGATTGGGAAGACCTTCACAAGTGGGCGCTGATCAACCGCGCCCTCGAGTTCGGCCAGCCGGAGCCGGTGGAGACCTACTCGTCGAGCCCGCACCTGTTCGAAGACCTCGATATCCCGGCCGGCACGAAGGGTCGCATCACGACGGCCCCCAAAACGCAGTCGGTGCGCACGGCGCAGCCGGCGCGGGCCGCAGACGTCGCCGCCGAGGGAACGGACGCAGCGGGTTCGCGTCGCCGTCGCCGGCGCCGTAGCGGTTCGAGCGATGCTCGCGTGGGTGCCACCTTCATCGACGACGCCACGACCGGCGGCGCGGCCTCCGGCGAGCACGGCACAGACGAAGGCGGTTCGAACGACCGCACGAGCGACGGCGCGGGCACCCACGACGGCGCCGGCCGCGAACACCACGACGGAAAGCCCGCACCGGCGCGTCGCCGTCGGCGCCGCCGAGGCGGATCGGGCACCCCGGCTCCCGGGGCCTGACCGGCGCGCAAACCAGGCCGGTCACGCGACACGACATCTGGGGCAGAGCACTCCTCCAGTGCACCCCCAGTTCTAGGGGCGAAGATGCGACCCGACGGGGTCGGCGGTCGCGTCGTCGATAGTGTGATCCCTAACGGCGCATCGCCGTTCGTCCCCTCGCAGAAAGGCACGTGTCGTGCGACTCATCGAAGCTGTCGAATACCAAGGGTTCTGGGGTTCATTCTGGGATCTGATCTGGTGGTTCCTGTGGGCATTCATCTTCGTCTCGTATCTCTTCGCTCTGTTCTCGATCATCGGTGACCTCTTCCGCGACCGCACCCTGGCCGGCGGGTGGAAGGCGGTGTGGATCTTCTTCCTGATCTTCTTCCCCATCGTGACTGCGCTCGTCTACCTGATCGCGCGCGGGCGCGGCATGGGCCAGCGGCAGAGCGCCGCCGTCGAGCAGTACAAGACGGCCCAAGACGACTACATCCGCCAGGTGGCCGGTTCCTCCCCGACCGATCAGATCGCGCAGGCGAAGAGCTTGCTCGATGCCGGGGCCATCACTCAGAGCGAGTTCGAAACTCTGAAGGCGAAAGCCCTCGCCTGACGCCGCAGCGAAGCCCTGTCATGACGTCCGGCGACAGCCCTGTCATGACGCCCAGCGCCTCCGTCTCCCCGAGCGCCTCTCAGCTCGGGTAGAAGGGGGCGCTGCCGCGTCCCTGCTCGATGATCCGCGCCACCATCGCGTCTGCGGTCGTGTTCTCCCCGGGGAGGTTCGGCTTTCCGACGCCGTGGTAGTCACTGGAACCGGTGACGATGAGGTCGTGTCGCGCGACCAGGGATCTCAACTCCGACAACGCCGGGTCGACGTTCTCCCGGTGGCCGAGCTCGTATCCCCCGAGTCCCGCAGCGAGCATGCGCGATGTCAGCCGCTGCGGCAGGAGGCCGGCGCGGCCGGCGGGGTGGGCGATGATCGACACTCCGCCGGCGGCGGTGATCGCCTCGACCGCCGTGACCGGGTCGGGGGCGTACAGCGCGATGTAGTAGTCACTGCGGGGGTGGAGGATGCCGGCGAAGGCTTCGCCGCGATCCCGTACGACGCCCTTGGCGACGAGCGCATCGGCGATGTGAGGTCGGCCGACCGTCGCACCGTCTGCCGTGTGGGCGAGGATGTCGGTCCAGTCCACGTCGAAGTCGCGTGAGATCAGATCGGCCATCGTCTGGGCGCGAGTGAGGCGTGAGGCACGGATGCGTTCGGTGAGCTCACGCAACGAGGCGTCGTCCGGATCGAACAGGTAGCCCAGCACGTGCACGCTGCGCCACTCATGCCGCGCCGACAGCTCCATCCCCGGCAGGAACGTCATGCCGAGTGAGGACGCCGCCTCGGCCGCCTCGGCCCAGCCCGAGGTGGTGTCGTGATCGGTGAGCGCAACCGTACGCAGCCCGTGACGGTGTACCGAGGCCATAACCTGACCGGGCGGCTCGGTGCCGTCGGAGTGGTCGGAGTGCAGGTGGAGGTCACTCGGACCGGCGAAACGACGCTCACGTGGCGGCGTCGTGGCGGCGGTCGGGAGCATCCTTCGAGGGTATCGCGATGGCGGGAACTCACAGCCTGCTGACATAGAGTCGCCGCTGTGGTGCGCTTGCTCGGAATCCTGGTGACGGTCGTCTTCACCATCGCAGCGGCTTTGGTCACCTGGCCCCAGTTCTTCCGACTCGAACGCACCTTCCCGTTCGCGCAGATCGTGTCGCTGCGCGGTGCGCTCGCGATCGGCTTCGCTGTGATCGCCCTTCTCGCCCTCCTCCTGTGCCTCGCTCGCACGGCGCGCGCGTTCGCGGCCTCGCTGGCCGTCGTCGCGCTCATCGCCGCCGGGGCCAACGCCGCGATCATCGGCATGCGTGGCGTAGGCGGAGGCAGCCTTCCCGCCAAGGGTGAGGCGACCCTCCGGGTGATGACCTGGAACACTGCGGGCGCCGCCACCGATGCGTCCCTGATCGCCAAGACGGCCGTTGCGATGCAGGCCGACATCGTCGCGTTGCCCGAGACGACGATCGAGACCGGCAAGGACGTCGCCGTCGCCATGCGCGACATGGGCCTGCCGATGTGGGCGCACCACGAGAACTTCGGTGACCGCGAAGACTTCCCGGATTGGGATGCCAACTCCACGACCCTGCTCATCTCTCCCGACCTGGGCGACTACGCCGTGGTCGATTCCACGGCGCAAGGCACCAGCAACACCTCTGCCGTCCCGAGCGTGGTGGCGATGCCGGTCACCGGCGACGGTCCCATCGTCGTCGCCGTGCACGCCGTCGCGCCGCGGCAGGATGCGATGGACGCCTGGCGAGCAGATCTGCAGTGGATCGGCGACCAGTGCGCGGCCGAAGACGTGATCCTCGCGGGCGACTTCAACGCCACCGTTGACCACATGGATCGTCTGGGTGTGGAGGGAGGCACACTGGGACGTTGCCACGACGCCGCAGCGGAGACGGGAAACGCCGCCGTCGGCACGTGGTCGACCGAGTGGCCGGCGCTCTTGGGCGCGCCCATCGACCACGTCATGGCAACGCCGAACTGGCGCCCGGTGGCGTCGGTGGTGATCTCCTCTCTCGACGGCGCCGGCGGCGACCACCGACCCGTGATCGTTCAGTACGAGCCGGCGGACAGCTGAACCGCTCCGACTCGCCGGCGATCAGCCCGCGCCGCGGATCAGCCCGTGCCCCTGTGCGCACGAAGTGGGAGACTGGATGCCATGAGCACCAGCGACAGCGACACGATCGCCGACGGTACCGACGTCACTGATACAGACTCCGCTCCCCCGGTCGTCACCAATCGCAAGCAGCCGTTCCCTCAGGGCTTCCTCGACACGATCTCGACCGGCTGGGCGGATCGTCCCGACGTCGAACCCGCACCCCGCGCGCAGGCCTCGTTCGCGGCCGCGCGGCGCCGTGCCGTCTCGGCGGAGTTTCCCGGGAAGCGGCTGGTGGTTCCCGCAGGAGACCCCAAGCAGCGCTCGAACGACACCGACTATCCGTTCCGCGCCCACTCCGCGTTCTCGCACCTCACCGGATGGGCCGCCGACACGGTCCCCGGATCGATTCTCGTGCTCGACCCCGACGAGGCCGGGCACACCGCCACGCTCTACCTTCGCGAACGGGCTGACCGCACAACGCCCGAGTTCTACGCCGATGCCTCCATCGGCGAGTTCTGGATCGGTCCGCGCCCGGCGCTGTCGGGCGTCGCCGCCGACCTGGGTATCGCGACGGCTCACATCGACGAGTTCCAGGCTGCGGCGGAGGACCTGATCGTGGACGAGGACGCGGACCTCACCCGTTTCGTCTCGGAACTGCGACTGGTCAAGGACGAGTACGAGATCGCCCAGATGCGTCTGGCCGTCGAATCTACCGCCCGAGGCTTCGACGACATCGTGGCCGATCTGCCCCGCATCATCGCCACGCCTCGTGGCGAGCGCGCCGTCGAGGGTGTGTTCCATCACCGCGCTCGCGTCGACGGCAACGGCGAGGGCTACGACACGATCGCCGCCTCCGGTCCCCACGCGTGCTATCTCCATTGGACGCGCAACGATGGACCCGTGGTGCCCGGCGATCTGATCCTCATCGACGCCGGCGTCGAGGTCGACAGCCTCTACACCGCGGACATCACACGCACCCTGCCGGTGTCGGGTACGTTCAGCCAGATCCAGCGGAAGGTGTACGAGACCGTACGCGAGGCCGCCGATGCGGCGTTCGCGGCCGCTCGCCCGGGCGTGCGCTTCCGCACCGTGCACGAGGCTGCCATGCGGGTGATCGCCCAGCGGGTAGCGGAGTGGGGGCTTCTTCCCGTCACTGCCGACGAAGCCCTCGACGCCGACGCCGGCGGACAGCATCGGCGCTATATGGTGCACGGCACGAGTCACCACCTCGGCATCGACGTACACGACTGCGCGCAGGCCCGTCGGGAGATGTACTACGACGGCATCCTCGAGCAGGGGATGGTGTTCACGATCGAGCCCGGCCTGTACTTCCAGATCGACGACCTGACGGTGCCCGAGGAGTATCGGGGAATCGGCGTGCGGATCGAGGACGACATCCTGATGACCGCCGACGGCCCGGTCAACCTCTCGGCGGACATCCCCCGGACAGCCGACGACGTCGAAGCGTGGATCGCCCGCCTGGCGTCGTGACCTACTCGCGTCCCCCCGTTCACACCTCCCGTCCCCAGCTCGAGGGCAGCTTCGGGTTCGCTTCGTCGACGCACTGGCTGGCAACCGGCGCCGCACAGGCGATGCTGGAGCGAGGCGGCAACGCGTTCGACGCCGTCGTCGCCGGGGGGTTCGTGCTCCATGTGGTCGAGCCCCATCTGAACGGCCCCGGTGGCGACCTCGTCGGACTGTTCCGGCCGGCGGGATCACAGGCGCCCCGGGTGCTGATGGGCCAGGGTCCGGCGCCGGCTGCGGCCACGATCGCTCACTTCCGCGCCGAGGGACTGGATCTCGTGCCGGGTGCCGGCGGGCTCGCGGCAGCGGTGCCTGCGGCGGTGGACGCGTGGCTCGTCCTGCTCCGCGACCACGGGACGATGAGTCTGGCCGACGTGCTGGCACCGGCAATCGCCTACGCCCGGGACGGTCACCCTCTCCTTCCCGCCGCCGCGGCCACGGTCGCGCGGGTGAGCGAACTGTTCCTCGACCACTGGACCAGCTCCGCGCACCTGTGGATGCCGGGCGGGCGCCTACCGCAGCCGGGCGAGGTCGTGCGCAACCCCGAGTATGCCGACGTGCTCGACGCTCTGGTGGGCGCCGAGGCCGCCGCACCCGATCGTGGAGCGGGGATCGATGCGGCGCCCTCGCGCTGGCGTGCGCTGCTCGCAACGGCCGCGGGGTTCCTGGCCGTACCACACCGCCACTCTGGCGGCACCGACCATGCGGCCGTCATCAGCGCCGCCGACATCGCCGGCTTCGCCGCCGGCTACGAGGATCCGGTCACGGCCACCTTCCGCGGCCACACCGTCGTGAAGGCGGGAGCCTGGACACAGGGCCCCGCGCTGCTGCAGGCCCTGCGTCTGCTCGAGCCGCTGTCCGACGAGGCGCTCGACCCGGCGACGGAGCGAGGCGCGCACACGATCATCGAGACTCTCAAGCTCAGTCTTGCCGACCGTGACGCCCACTTCGGCGACGGCGTCGATCCGGCTCCGCTCCTCGACGACGACTACCTCGACGGGCGTCGTCGCCTTCTCGGTGATCGGGCCTCGCACGTGTGGCGGCCCGGCTCCCCGGACGGCATCCCGCCGTTCGCTCCTCCGCTCGTGCGCGACGCGACGGGCTCCTCGGGCACGGGTGAGCCGACCGTGTCGGTGTCCGGCACCACGCGCGGCGACACATGCCACATCGATGTGGTCGACAGGTGGGGCAACCTCGTCTCGGTCACCCCCTCGGGCGGATGGCTGCAGTCCTCACCGGCCGTTCCCGGCCTCGGCTTCTGTCTGGGAACGCGCCTGCAGATGTGCTGGCTCGACGACGCGTCCCCGGCTGCGCTGCGTCCCGGCAAGCGTCCTCGCACCACGCTCAGCCCGACGCTCGTCGTCCGCGACGACGGCACGGCGATGGCGCTCGGCACGCCCGGCGGCGACCAGCAGGACCAGTGGCAACTGCCCATGATCCTGCGCATGATCGTCGGCGGCTACAGCGCACAGCAGGCCATCGATGCCCCCACCTTCCACACCACGGCGATGATCGACTCTTTCTGGCCCCGCACGTGGACGCCCGCGGGAGTGGTCGCCGAGTCGCGGCTGGACGCGGACGTGCTCGAGGGACTACGACGACGCGGCCACAAGATCACCGTGTCCGGTGAGTGGACACTGGGCCGACTGTGCGCTGTCGGCCAGTCACCGAGGCCGGGGACGACGGCGCCCGTGTTGTGGGCGGCGGCCAATTCCCGCGGGATGTCCGGCTACGCGGCCGGTCGTTGACGCGGATGGGGAGGCGAACCCGCCCGATCACCCTCCCCACCGCTTGGCGATCCAGCTCACCACGGGGTCTGCCACCCACGCTCCGACCTCGAATGGGCTGCGCCGCGCCCCCGTGACCTCGAACGAGTGTCCCGCTCCCTCGATCCAGTGCACCTGCGCGTCCCGGCAGCGCGCCACGGCCGCATCGAGCATCTCGACGGGCTGTACGAAGGGGTCGCTGGTCCCCGAGAGGAACAGCTGGGGGGCGGTGACATCGGGAAGGTGCTCCGCACGCAGCTTCTCGGGGCGACCCGGAGGGTGCAGCGGATACCCCAGATACACCAGCGCAGCGGGGTCGATCAGCCCCTGGGCGGCGGCCATCGACGCCATCCGCCCGCCGTACGACTTTCCGGTCGCCACGATCGGAACACCGGGGTAACGCTGCTGCACGGCCGCGCTGACCGCCTGCCACGTCGCCGTCGCGTGCGCAGGAGGGCCCGGCATCCGACGTCCCGCCTCGCTGTAGGGAAAGGAGAACCGCACGGTTGCACACCCCGCGTCCCGCAACGCCGCGGCGAATCCGACGAGGAACGGGTGGTCCATTCCCGCGCCGGCTCCGTGTGCCACCGCGGCGACCGCGTGCACGCGGTCGGGCTCTTCGAACGTGGCCGTGACCGAGACCTCGCCCGACGGCAGGGGAACGGAAACGGCGGTCACGGATCTAGCGCGGCCCGCCCGCCGCCCCGTCCGGGTTCGTGTCGTCGTCCGGCTGCGGCGGCAGTGGAGTGTCCGCCGGGACCGGCGGGTCGATCCGCTCTCCGTACTGCGGCGGCGGAAGCGGCCGCGACGTGGGAGGCGGCATGGCGGCCACCGAACCGGCAGCCGGAACCTGCGCCGCCGCGCCGAGGATCTCGCGGGCGCGATGGATCGACCGTGGCAGCACGGTGATCTCGTAGTGGTCGGCAATCAGCTGAGTGATCGACGTGTAGTCGCGCCGCCGGCGCAGCAACGTGTACGTGATGATGCTCATCAGCATCCCCACGGCGATGCCCACGAGCATCACCCCCACGAACAGCTGGATGGCGGCGTTAGGGGTACCCAAGACGAAGATGGCGGAGAAGAGCAGCCCCAGCAGGATGCCGTTGATGGCGCCCGTGCGAGCTGCCGCCGCGTAGCCGAGGCGACCGGTGACCGTTTCCACGGAGCGCAGCCCACGCCCGACGATCGCGATGTCCTTGGCGGGGATGTCGGAGGCGATGAGCTGCGACACGCTCTTCTGAGCGCCCTCGTAGGAGGAGAACTCGGCGATCTTCTCGCCGTGCTCCTGGGGAGTCCCGCCCATCATGCTCACCCCTCCATCTTCGCACGTCTGCCCGGAGCGGGCGGGGCGCCACCGACCTCTTCGGCAGCCCGCGGGCTACGCTGGTCGAGTGAGTACGCAGCGGGTATTTGTCGCGCGCCTGATCGGGTGCGCCGTCTTCGACCCCGCCGGCGACCGGCTCGGCAAGGTCCGAGACGTCGTCGTCATCTTCCGAAAAGACGATCCGCCGCGGGTCGTGGGGCTCGTGGTGGAGATCCCCGGCCGGCGCCACGTCTTCCTCTCCATCGGGAGGGTGACCTCCATTGCCACCGGTCAGGTGATCACGACCGGTCTCATCAACGTGCGGCGCTTCCAGCAGCGTGGCGGCGAGGTGCGCGTGATGGCCGAACTGCTCGGTCGCAAGGTGTACTTCCGCGACGGATCGGGCGAGGCAGTCATCGAGGATGTGGCCATCGAGCGCAACAGACTCGGCGAGTGGGACATCGGCCAGCTGTTCCTGCGCAAGCCCAAGACGAGCGCCTCGCCCTTTGCGAAGGGGGCGACGGCTTTCGCACAGTGGAGCGATGTGCGAGAGCAGCTCACTCCCGGTGAGGCGCAGTCGGCCGAGCAGCTGGTGGCCAGCTATTCCGAACTCAAGCCGGCCGACCTGGCCAACACTCTCCTGGACCTCCCTGAGGAGCGTCTGCTCGAGGTCGCCGAGGAGCTTCCCGACGATCGGCTCGCCGACGCGCTCGAGGAGATGCCCGAAGACGATCAGGTGCACATCCTCGAGGCGCTCGGTGATGAGCGCGCCGCCGACATCCTCGACCAGATGGAGCCGGACGACGCCGCGGATGTGCTCGCGCAACTGCCTGAGCAGCAGCGCGAAGAGCTTCTGGAACTCATGGAGCCCGAAGAGGCCGAAGACGTCCGCGAACTGCTGAAGTACGGTTCTGACACCGCCGGCGGACTCATGACGAGCGAGCCGATCGTGCTGTCGGCCGATGCCACAGTGGCCGAGGCGCTCGCCCTCATCCGCCGACACGAGCTCCACCCGGCGCTGGCCGCCGCCGTGTTCGTGACCCTGCCGCCCTACGAGACGCCGACCGGACGGCTGCTGGGCACGGTGCACTTCCAGCGGATGCTGCGCTATCCGCCCCATGAGCGATTGGGCGCGATCATCGACGACACCGCCGACGCGGTGCCGGTCACGGCCTCGGCGGCGGAAGTCGCACGCCTGCTTGCCAGCTACAACCTGGTGTCTCTGCCCGTCATCGACGCGGCCCACCGACTGGTGGGTGTGGTCAGCGTCGACGACGTGCTCGACTATCTGCTGCCCGAAGACTGGCGCTCCAACGACGGCGACGAGGATACACCGAACACGGCTGATTCTCCGGCGCCGGTGGGGAGGCGATGATGGCACGCACCACCCGCCAGACTCCCCTCGATGCCCCGCTCGGGCGCACGACGCGGATCACTCGGGCTCCGCAGCCGTCGCGTGACCGCTTCGGCCGCTTCACCGAATGGATCGCGCGCGCCATGGGCACGCCGATGTTCCTGCTGATCCTGACGCTCTTCTGCGCGGCGTGGCTCGCGTGGAACACTCTCATGCCCGCCCACCTGCGGTTCGACTCGGCGGCCAACGGGTTCACGGCACTGACCCTCATGCTCTCGCTCCAGGCCTCCTACGCCGCCCCCCTGATCCTTCTCGCGCAGAACCGTCAGGACGACCGCGACCGCGTGCAGATCGAGCAGGACCGCCAGCGCGCAGAGCGCAACCTCGCCGACACCGAGTATCTGGCGCGGGAGGTAGTCGCTCTCCGGATGAGCCTGACCGACCTCACCAACGAGCTCGTCAGCAAGGAGACTCTGCGCCAAGAGCTCTCACGGTTGATCGAACATCTCGACGCGAAGGATTCCTCGACGCCGGACGATGCCGAGCCGCGTTCGTGACCGACGACCGCACCGCCCTTGACGACCGCGTGCGCACCGCGGTGGCCGCAGTGACAGACCCCGAGCTGCGGCGACCTATCGGTGAGCTCGACATGGTGCGCGGTGCCACCGTTGACGACGCCGGTATCGCGCGAGTGTCCATCGCGTTGACGATCGTGGGGTGTCCGGCTGCGGACCGGATCGAAGCCGATGTGCGAGCCGCCGCGCACACGGTGCCGGGCGTCGCCTCGGTGATCGTCGACGTCGGCGTCATGTCACCCCAAGAGCGCAGAGCGCTCACGGAGCGGTTGCGCGGGGGGCGTCGACGGATGCCGTTCGACGCAGACTCGCTCACGCGCGTGATCGCCGTCACCAGTGGCAAGGGCGGCGTCGGCAAGTCCACCGTCACCGCCGGCCTCGCCGTCGCTCTGGCCGAGCGCGGTCTCACCGTCGGGCTCATCGATGCCGATGTCCACGGATTCTCCATCCCCGGGCTTCTCGGACTCATCGACGACGACGGGCTGCCGCCGCAACCCACGCGTGTGGACGACCTCATGCTGCCGCCGGTCGCGTTCGGCGTGAAGACCATCTCCATCGGCATGTTCCTGCCGCGGGACTCGGCCGATCCCGGAGCCGTCGCGTGGCGGGGCCCGATGCTGCATCGCACGGTGCAGCAGTTTCTCACCGATGTCTTCTTCGGTGATCTGGATGTCCTCCTCATCGACATGCCTCCCGGCACCGGCGATGTCGCCATCTCGATCGGTCAGCTGCTGCCCCATGCGGAGGTGATCGTGGTGACCACCCCGCAGCTGGCGGCAGCGGAAGTGGCCGCTCGCAGCGGGATCGTCGCACGTCAGACGGGGCAGCGCGTGATCGGGGTGATCGAGACCATGTCTGCACTCACGCTCGATGACGGACGCGTCCTCGACCTGTTCGGAGCCGGTGGTGGCGCCGAGGTCGCTCACCGGCTCAGCCGGACGGGGACCGATGGGAGCGAGGTCCCCCTGCTCGGGTCCGTCCCGCTCAGTTCGGCGCTGCGCATCGGCGGCGACACCGGGGTTCCCGTGATCGTCTCCCACCCCGACGATCCCGCCGCGGTCGCCATCCGCGAGATCGCCGATGCCCTGCGCCGACAGCCTCGCGGACTCGGTGGTCGGCGATTGCCGGTCACCCCTGCGTGATCGGGAGAACTGCCCGGCTCAGGTCGCCTCGGAATCGAACGGCACGGACTCGGCCTGCGCGGGCGTGATCGGCGCGGCCTCTACCGGCGCGTCGTCGACAGCCACGGAGCGCCCGGGGGCGGAGGTCGTGCGTGGTCCCACCGGATCCGGCGCCGGAGCGCCCACGGTCGACACCGGCGCAGCGGCGGAGACCTCACTCGCTGCCGTACGCGCGGAGGGCGGCGTGGGAGGCGAGTCCTCCAGCAGGGCGTCGCGAATGATGCGACGCGGATCGTACTGGCGGGGGTCGAGCTTTCGCCACTCGATCTCGTCGAACTCCTCGCCCATCTCTTCACGCACGCGCGATCGCGCGCCGTTGAGCCAGTCTCTGGCCCGCACCGTGAACTTCGCGAGCATCTCCGCATAGTGAGGGAGCTTCTCGGGGCCGAGAAGAAGCGCCGCCACCACCGCGATGATGACGATCTTCTCGATATCGATCCCGAAGAACATGGCTCAAGGTTACCCGTGCGCCTCAGTCGGCCGACCCCCTCTCGCACGTACGCTTGCGATGGAGGTTCACGCCATGCGCGACAACGAAGCAGAGGCCGTCCGCAGGTATGCCGACGAGTCCATCATCGAGCCGGAATCCATCGGGCGCGCTCGGGCGCACGCCCTCGAACTGGGCGCCGAACCCGTAAGCGCCGCGGTGGGCGCGCAGTGCGCGGTGATCGCCGCCGCGACCGCCGCGCTCAACATCGTGGAAATCGGCACCGGTGGCGGTGTATCCGGCCTGTGGCTGCTGCGCGGCTCGCCTCGGGCGACGTTGACCACCATCGACATCGAACCCGAACACCTGGCTGCGGCCCGCTCGGCCTTCGCCGACGCCAAGATCCCGCCGGCGCGCGCCCGCTTCATCACCGGCCGAGCCGCCGATGTGCTCCCGCGCATGAACGAAGCCTCGTATGACGTCGTCCTGGTCGACGCGGACGCCGACGGGGTGATCGAGTACGTGGAGCACGGACTGCGCCTGGTGCGCGCCGGCGGCACCGTACTCGTGCCGCGAGTGCTCGCCGGCGGGGCGGTCGCCGACCCCGTGCGACGTGACGCGGTCACCACGGCCTACCGCTCACTCATCCAGGAGACGCAGACCTCGCCCGCTGTCCTGGGTGCCCTCTCCATCGTGGGCGAGGGACTCCTCCAGCTCACGACGACGGCGAACGACGCACGCTGAGCGAAGGGCGGTCGCCGCGTCGCGATGAGCTCAGAAACGACGAGAGGCCGGTCCGAAGACCGGCCTCTCGTCTGTGCGAGGTCAGGCGGCGCCGACGACCCCACCGAGAACGCTGTGGAGTTCCTTTGCCTCGTCGTCGTTCACCGAGACGACGAGCCGTCCGCCGCCTTCGAGAGGTACGCGCACGATGATGAGGCGCCCCTCCTTCACGGCCTCCATCGGTCCGTCACCGGTTCGCGGCTTCATGGCTGCCATTGCGGCTCCTTTTCGTCATGTACCCATCAAGTTTACCCGCCCGTGCGGCGGGCGCCGACCCTCGCGCATACTCACGGGATCTGGTAATAGGCATTGGCGAGGGCGAACATGTTGTAGATCCACCACCACTGGCCCAGCAGGCATGCCGTCAGAACGCCGACGCGCCACCAGGGCGAGCGCGGTATGGCGACCGCGCCCCACAGCGGGGAGAGCGGAACGAGGAGACGGAACAGGCTCGACTGAGGGAAGAAAACCGCCAGCAGATAGACCACGTAACTGAGGGACCAGAGTCGCAGCTCCATGCCGAGGGCCCGAACGTGGCGCGAGAAGACGAAGAGTGCCGCCGCGGCGAGCACCCCGAGCACGAGGGCGAGATAGCCCCACCATTCGGGAAATCCCCAGAGGCGGAACCAGATGGCGGAGGCCTGCACGAAACCGTCGAACGGGAAGAACCCGCCGTCCTCCGACGTCCAGGCCCGCCGCCAGCTGAGTTCGGTCTCGAGGTAGGCGGTGGGGTCGCCGGTGACCGCGCCGGCGATCAGCTGCCACGCGAAGCCCACGGCCGCTGCGAGCAAGCCGAGAAGCACGATGTGGACGATCTCGACGACCGGCAGCGCCTCGCGGCGTCGACGCAGCCACCGCCAGATTCCGTAGAGAGCGAGAAACAGCGAGAAGGCCAGCACGCCCGGTCTCGTGAAGCCCAGAACGGGGATGAGCAGGTACAGCCACGCATACTGGCGACGCATGACGCACCACAGCGCACAGAACAACAAAAGGAGGAAGAGCGACTCCGCGTAGCCGATCTGGAAGAGGGCGGCCAGCGGGCCGCTGGCAAAGAAGACCACCGCCCACATCGCGGAGGATCTTCCGATACGCGCGCGCAGCAGGTGGTAGAGCACGAGGCAGGCGAGATAGCCCGCCACGAGCGAGACCACGAGTGCCCCCGCGGCGTAGCCGCCCAGCGGCACCCCGACCAGGCGCGCGAGGGCGGGGTACACGGGCATGAACGCCCACTGATTGGTGGTGACCGTCCCCGAATCGTCGCGAGGCAGATCGGACGGATACCCGAACCCTGCGATGAACGAGTACCACTCGGCGTCCCATCCCATGATGAACGAACCGATCGTCGCATCGGCCCCGAAACGCGAGTCGGGGCCTGAGAGCGCGGCCGCCGCGAGCAGGAAACCCGTCGTGACCAGACGCGCGACGATGTAGATGACGGCGATGCGCGCCGCAACCCGAACGCGCGGGAAGGTGCCGACGACGCCTCTCACGCGCCGGTCAGCCACGCGCGCAGACCGTCTTCGACCGCGATGATCTGCGAGAACGCGACGCGCTCTTGATCGTGGTGAGCGAGGTGAGGATCGCCGGGTCCGTAGTTGACCGCGGGAACGCCGAGTTCGGAGAAGCGCGCCACATCCGTCCAGCCGTACTTCGGACGCGGCTCCGCGCCGACGGCCGCCAAGAATTCCTGAGCAAGAGGTGCGTCGAGGCCGGGACGTGCTCCGGAGGCGACATCGACGATGTCGACCTCGAATCCAGCGAAGACGTCACGCACGTGTGCGGCGGCCTCCTGCGCACTGCGCCGCGGCGCGAAGCGATAGTTCACCTCGACTTCGCACAGATCCGGGATGACGTTCCCCGCGATTCCGCCACGGATGCCGACGGCGTTGAGCCCCTCGCGGTACACGAGTCCGTCGACTTCGAGATCGCGCGGCCGGTACTCGGCCAATCTCGCCAGGATCGGCGCCGCTTTGTGGATGGCATTCTCGCCGATCCACGACCTCGCGCTGTGAGCGCGGACCCCCGCCGTGCGGACCACGGCACGGAGCGTGCCGTTGCAGCCACCTTCGACCTGTCCGTTGGACGGCTCCCCCAGGATGGCGAAGTCTGCCTCGAAGAGGTCGGGCCGACTCGCCGCGAGCCGGGTGAGCGCGTTGCGCTCGGACTCCACCTCTTCGTGGTCGTACCAGATCCAGGTGAGGTCGACGCGCGGGTCGGTGAGCTCGGCCGCCAGCTTGAGCTGCACCGCGACTCCGGCCTTCATGTCGACGGTGCCCCGCCCCCACAGATACGGCTCGCCATCGATCTCCACCTCCCGAGTGGGAAGGTTCTCGTTGATGGGCACGGTGTCGATATGGCCGGCGATCGCCACCCGCTGCGCGCGCCCCGCGTCGGTGCGCGCGATGATCGTGTCTCCGTCTCGTTCGACGCGCAGATGCGGGTACGCCGACACGGCGGCGTGGATGGCGTCGGCGAGGGTCGTCTCGTCATCCGAGACGCTCGGGATGTCGCACACGGCCCGGGTGAGCTCGATGGATGACAGGGCCAGGTCCAGCGTGGGCATGACGACGAGTCTACTGACGGCAGCGCGCCCGATAATCTGGGGTGATGAGTGAGCAGCGTTGGGTGTGGGGAATCGGTCTGGCGACGACATCCGCAGGCGGTGTGGTCTTGGACACCTGGTATCCCTCCCCGGCGTTCGGGCGGGCCCCGCAGGATGCGGATACCCGCGCTCTGGACGACGCCGTGGGCAGCGACCCGCGGCGCGGAGTCGAGGTGACCGCAGTCATCGTCGAGATCGACCTCGATGCCGAACCGGCCGGGACATCCGATGCCTATTTGCGCCTGCATGCGCTCTCCCACCGCCTCGTGGCTCCCAACGACCTCAACCTGAGCGGCGTCTTCGCCCATCTCCCGAACGTCGCCTGGACCAATGCCGGTCCGGTGCACCCGAACGACCTGACGCGGTTGCGGCCGCACTTGCAGCGCGCCGGCATCCAGGTGCACAGTCTCGACAAGTTCCCCCGGCTGACCGACTACGTGCTGCCCGAAAGTGTGCGCATCGCGGATGCGTCGCGGGTGCGCCTGGGTGCATACCTGTCGCCGGGCACGACGGTCATGCACGAGGGGTTCGTCAACTTCAACGCGGGCACCCTGGGCGCCTCGATGGTCGAGGGGCGCATCTCACAGGGTGTCGTCGTCGGCGACGGAAGCGATATCGGTGGCGGGGCATCGATCATGGGCACCCTCTCGGGCGGCGGAAGCCACCGTGTGTCGATCGGCGCGCGGTCGCTCCTGGGTGCGAATGCCGGCGTCGGGATCTCCCTCGGCGACGACTGCGTGGTGGAGGCGGGACTCTACGTGACTGCCGGATCGAAAGTCGTTCTTGCCGATGAACCGGCGCGAGCGGATGGATCGAAGCCGTCGGTGAAGGGGTCCGAGCTGTCCGGCGTCGACGGAGTGCTCTTCCGCCGCAACTCGCTCACCGGCGCCGTCGAGGCCGTCCGGCGCAGCGGCGTGGGCGTGACGCTCAACGCCGCGCTGCACGCCTGAGTTCCCTCCGCACCGCGTGATGGCTGCGGGCCCCGGGTCCGTGGGCCCTAGGCTTCGGTCATGAGCAATCGTGTGCCGAAGAAGCTGTACGAACGCGAACTGAAGGCGCTGCAGGCACGCCTGGTCGACATGCAGGCGTGGGTGCAGGCAACCGGTGCGCGGATCGTGGTGATCTTCGAGGGTCGAGACGCCGCAGGCAAAGGATCGACCATCAGCCGGGTCTCGCAGTACCTGAATCCCCGTGTCACCCGCGTGGTGGCCCTCCCCACCCCCACCGAGCGCGAGAAGTCGCAGTGGTACTTCCAGCGATACATCGCTCATCTTCCCGCCGCGGGCGAGATCGTGCTCATGGACCGTTCCTGGTACAACCGCGCCGGGGTCGAGCACGTGATGGGCTACTGCACGAACGCCGAGTACCACCGCTTCCTGCACCAGACCCCGATCTTCGAACGCATGCTGGTCGAGGACGGCATCCTCCTGCTCAAGTACTGGTTCAGCGTGTCGGACGTCGAACAGGAGGCACGCTTCCGCTCACGAAACGACGACCCGATGCGGCGCTGGAAGCTCTCCCCCAACGACGTGGTGTCCATCACCAAGTGGGAGGAATACTCTCGCGCGAAAGACACGATGTTCGTCCACACCGACATCCCCGAGTCGCCCTGGCACGAGGTCGACAACGAAGACAAGCGGCGCGGCCGGCTGAACATGATCCACCATCTGCTCTCGCAGGTGCCCTACGCCCAGGTCGAGCGCGAACCGCTGGAGATCCCGCCGCGTCCGGCCTCCGGCGGATACGAGCGGCCCCCGCGGGAGCTGCAGAACTATGTGCCCGACTATGCCGGCGAACTCATGGAACGGGGCGCGGCGAGCTGAGTGGCCTCAGCCGCGGAGCGCCGCCGCACGCGCCTCGCGGTGCTCGTCCTCGGTGATCACGCCGCGGGCACGAAGGTCATCGAGCTCGCGCAGCCGCTCTTCCAGCGTCTTGGCGGGCGTAGCGGTCGATGCCGGCGCCAGCGCACCGCTCTTGATCACTTTGGCTGCAATCGTGGCGTCGACGGCGAGCGGGTCGATTCCCGCATCCTTGAGCACACGGTACTTGCGCACGGCGACGACGATACCGAACACGACGATGCCGACGAAAATGACGGCGAAAAGCCCCATGACTCCGGCCATTCCACTGGCAACTCCGGAGACGGGGTCACCCATCCCCGGGTCGATGAACTCACCGTCGGGGAGATCGTGACGTGCCATGGGAACACCCTACTGCGGGGCGCGCCCGGCGACGATCACGCCGACGCGGGCAGCGTGTCGCGCAGGCGAACCGACAGACACGTCACGCAGCCTTCGAGCTTCTCGAATTCGCTGATCGCCACCGCGACCACCTCGAGTCCTCGTTCCCGATAGATGTCCGCGGTCGCCGGGGCATCCGACGACATCAGCACCGTGCGCTCGTCCAGCACCACGACGGCTGTACCGTGCTCTTCCGGGATCGGAAGGAACGAGGAGAACAGATCTGCGTCGTCGACCAGCGGAGCGAAACCCACCACCGTGCCGTCGGGGAGCGCGGTGACGGCGGACTTCAGGTGGAGCACGCGGGTGACCGGAATCGTCGCCACCTCCCAGCCGCGGGGACGCAGCAGCGCGGCCAGTTGAGCGATCCCCTCGGCGTTCGTTCGGGAGGAGGCACCGACGTAGACGGTGCGTCCGATCTTCAGCACATCGCCCCCATCGAGTGTGCCCGGCGAGACGATCTCGGCCACCTCGACCTCCAGCGCCCTCAGCGCCTCTCGCACGGTCGTCTGTTCACCACGGCGCGAGGGCGCACCGGCGCGGCCCAACACCGCCAGGTCGTCGAAAACGACCACCGCATCTTCGACGAACACGCCGTCGGGCTGTGCCTCGTCGGCCTCGACCTCGACGACGTCCCAACCGCGCGCGCGGAAGACATCGACATAGTCGCGCCACTGACGGGATGCGAGCCCGGCATCCACCGGCACCCGTTCGAGATGCGTCAGCTGCCCTTCGGCCAGACGTGAAGACGGGCGGCGGACCAGAACGCGGGGCATGCTCCGATGCTATCGCCGGCGTACCCGCCGGGATGGATCAGCCGACGCCGGGGTAGTCGCGCGCCGTGGATCCCGTGTACAGCTGCTGCGGCCGACCGATCTTCGTCTGCGGGTCGAGCTGCATCTCGCGCCAGTGCGCGAGCCATCCCGGCAGACGCCCGATCGCGAACAACACGGTGAACATCCGGGTGGGAAAACCCATCGCCTTGTAGATCACGCCGGTGTAGAAGTCGACGTTGGGGTAGAGCCGACGCTCTTTGAAGTAGTCGTCGTTGAGCGCGATCTCTTCGAGTTCCTTCGCGAGGTCCAGGAGCGGATCGTGCACGCCGAGCTCGGCGAGAACCTCGTCGGCCGACTCCTTGACGAGCTTGGCGCGCGGATCGTAGTTCTTGTAGACGCGATGCCCGAAGCCCATGAGCTTCACGCCGTCTTCCTTGTTCTTGACCCGCTCGACGAATCGCTGAACGGTCTCGCCGGAGTCGCGGATACGAGCCAGCATGTCGAGGACGGCTTCGTTGGCGCCGCCGTGGAGGGGGCCGTAGAGCGCGTTGATGCCCGCAGAGATGGAGGAGAACTGGTTGGCTCCGGTGGATCCCACGAGGCGAACCGTTGATGTCGACGCGTTCTGCTCGTGGTCTTCGTGGAGGATCAGCAGTCGCTCGAGGGCGCGCGAGGTCACCGGGTTCACGTCGTAAAGCTCGGCCAGGACGCCGAAGTTGAGCTTGAGGAAGTTGTCGACGAAGCTCAGCGAGTTGTCGGGGTACAGGAAGGCTTGACCGATGCTCTTCTTGTGGGCATAGGCGGCGATCACCGGCAGCTTGGCAAGCAAGCGGATGGTGTTGAGCTCCACGTGCTCGGGATCGTTGGGGTCGGACTGACCCTCGTAGTAGGTGGAGAGCGCCGCCGTGGCGGCCGACAGCATCGACATCGGGTGTGCCGTGTGCGGCAGTGCGGAGAAGAACCGCTTCAGATCCTCGTGGAGCAGGGTGTGGCGACGGATCTTGTCATCCCACTCCGCGAGCTCATCGGCCGTCGGCAGGTTGCCGTAGAGCAGGAGCCAGGCCACCTCGAGATAGGTGCTGTTCTTGGCGAGCTGTTCGATCGGGTATCCCCGGTAGCGGAGAATCCCCTCGTCACCGTCGATGAAGGTGATCGCCGACTTCGTCGCGGCCGTGTTCACGAATCCGTAGTCGAGGGCGGTGTGCCCCGTCTGACGGGTGAAGGTCGAGAAGTCGACGGCCGGAGTGCCCTCGGTGCCCCTCAGGATGGGAAGTTCGGCGGTGCGGTCACCCACGGTGACTGTGGCCTGCTGGGGGGTTCCCGACTCGCTCACGAAGCCTCCTTGCGGTCGATCTCGGCGTCATTACAGCCTAGTGGCCTCCGAAGCCTACTCAGATCCTCACCAATAGATCGGCCGATCTGATGGCAGATGTCTACAGCCTCACGAGCCGCGCGGCGGCCGCAGCGATGCGTTCGTCGGTCGCGGTGAGCGAGAAACGGACGTGGCGGGGGAAGTGCGGGCCGTAGAAATGTCCGGGCCCTGCGAGGATGCCGATGTCGGCGAGGCGCCCCAGGGTCAGCCAGGCGTCCTCACCGGCGGTCGCCCACAGATACAGCCCACCCTCGCTGTGATCGACCCGCAGCCCTGCTGCCTCGACAGCGGGACGGAGGACGTCGCGGCGTCGCCGGTAGGTCTCCTTCTGCCGGGCCACGTGCTCGTCGTCGCCGAGGGCTACGGTCATGGCCGCCTGCACGGGAGCAGGCAGCATGAGGCCGAGGTGCTTGCGTGCCGTCACCAGCCTCGCGACGACGTCAGGGTCTCCGGCCACCAGGGCGGCGCGGTATCCGGCCAGATTGGACTGCTTGCTCAGCGAATACACCGCCAGGACACTCGTCAGATCGTCGCCGACGACCGACGGATCGAGCACGCTGGGCACCCTTTCGTCACGCCAGCGACCGTCCCACCCCAGTTCCGCGTAACACTCGTCGGATGCCAGCACCGCACCGAGTTCACGAGCGCGTGTGACTGCGGCGCGCAGGTCCGACGGGTCGAGGATGCGGCCATCGGGGTTGCCCGGAGAGTTGATCCACACCAGTCGGGTGCGGTCCGGCCACTCGGCGGGGTCGTCCGCAGCGACGGCGGTGGCACCGACGAGCTTGGCGCCCACCTCGTAGGTGGGATACGCCGCCCGCGGGTGCACGACGATGTCGCCCGGTCCCACGTCGAGGAGCAGTGGGAGCAGGGCCACGAGCTCCTTCGAGCCGACCGTCGGAAGCACGTGCGCGGGGGTCAGTCCGCTCACGCCCCGTCGGCGTGCGAACCACTCCACGATCGCCTCACGCAGTCGCGGTGTTCCCACGGTCTGCGGATACGAGTGCGCATCGGTGGCCGCGCGCAGCGCGTCGGCGATGAGTTCGGGCGTCGGGTCGACCGGCGATCCGATCGACAGGTCGACGATGCCGTCCGGATGTGACCTGGCGGTCGCGGCGTAGGGGGCGACGGCGTCCCAGGGGTAGTCGTCGAGGTCGCGGACGGCCATCAGTGCGACTGCGGCGGCAGGGCGGAGATGACCGGGTGGTCTTTCGCGATCACGCCGATCTTGGCCGCCCCTCCGGGCGAACCGATGTCGTCGAAGAACTCGACATTGGCGGTGTAGTAGTCCTGCCACTCCTCCGGGAGGTCATCCTCGTAGTAGATGGCCTCGACCGGACACACAGGTTCGCACGCGCCGCAGTCGACGCACTCGTCCGGGTGGATGTACAACGACCGCTCCCCCTCGTAGATGCAGTCGACGGGGCATTCGTCGATGCACGCACGGTCTTTCACATCCACGCAGGGTAGGGCGATCACATACGTCACGCCTGCAAGTCTAGTTCGTCAGGAGGAGGCGGGTCGGCGGGACGCCATCGACGGCCAGGCGACCACGATCGCCGCCACGACGGGGACGGCGATCGTCCACACGATACCCGTGGACAGTTCGCCCTCGGGTGGCGCAGGAACCACGACCGACCCGCCGGGACCGGCGCCCGAGAAGACGAGCGTGGCGAGCATCGTGCCCATCGCGGTCGCCAGGGCCGACCAGCGATCGGATGTCAGCACGCGCACCGCGACGACGATGGCGGTGACGCCGACCAGGGCGACGATGAGCCCCACCGGGAACCAGCCCCAGTGAGTGGCCTGCCCGATCGTGCCGGCCACGCCGTAGACGGCACCCACGATCAGTGCGACCAGCCAGGTACCTGCGCGCGACAGCGTCATTCCCACCGCGTCAGTCTAGGCCGTGACTTCGGCGATCGGCGCGACGCTCCACCTCCATCCCGCGCCTGAACCCCGCCCCTCAGCCCCATCCCAGGGCACGCAGACCAGCCGCGACGAGCGCGGCGGCGACGACCACGATCAGGAAGGGTGCCCTCAGGGCAAGGAGCCCTCCAGCGACCAGGAGCGCAGGGACCCGCGCATCGACCACGATGTTCTGTCCCGCCCCGAACGCCTGCACGGCGACCAATGCGGCCAGGAGGGCGACAGTGAGCAGGTCGACGATGCGCGAGGGTGCTGGCGCAGCGAACCAGGCGGGAGGGATGAGGTATCCGATCGCCTTGAGCGCGACACACACGATCGATGCGAGGAGCACCGCCGTCCAGAGCGTCATCGTGTCTCCTTTCCCCACCAGTTCGTCCAGCCGACGATGACGGCGACCGACGCGGCGACCAGCACCGGCAGCCCGGGCATGATCGCCGGCGTGAGCACCGCGGCGATCACGGCGGCGGCGGCTCCCACCGCTACCGCCTGACGTCGCAGCAGTCGGGGCCACAGCAACGCGAGGAACGCCGCGGCAGCCGCCGCGTCGAGACCGTATGCCCGAGGGTCGCCCAGAACGTCACCCACGAGACCGCCCGCCAGAGTCGAGAGGTTCCATCCCACCCAGATTCCGATCCCCGTCACCCAGAACCCCACACGTCGCGCACGGTGTCCGCTCTGGGCCAGGGCCACCGCGGTCGACTCGTCGATCGTGAAGTGCGCGGCAGCCGCGCGGGCGACCCGGGACGGACCGATCACGGGCGACATCCGCAGCCCGTACGCGACGTTGCGCGCCCCCAGAAGGCCGGCGGAGGCGATGGCCGCCGGTGCCGCAGCCATTCCGCCCGCGGCGATCACCCCGACGAACGCGAACTGCGAGCCTCCGGTGAACATCACCAGACTCAGGATGCAGGTCTGCCAGAGATCCAGCCCGGCCGCCACCGAGAGCGCGCCGAAAGACACGCCGTAGGCGCTCGTCGCCACCGCAACCCCCAGTCCGTCTCGCCAGGCGCGGCGCGTCGCTGCGGCCTCGGGTTCCGCTTCGCTTGGATGATGCAGTGAACGCATGATCAGAATGATGAACGACGCGGAGGGCGTTCGTCAAACCGATCAAATGTTTGGGATACTGAACGCATGGACGGGCGACTGCAGTCATGAATGGGCTGGGACCTCGCATCGCGCACGCGCTCAAGCGTGAACGAGAGCGTGCCGGCATCGGTGCCGCCGAACTCGCTCGGCGGTCGGGTGTGTCGAAGGCGACGGTGTCGCAGCTGGAGTCGGGAACCGGAAACCCGAGTGTCGAGACGCTCTGGGCGATCGCCACCGCACTCGATGTGCCGTTCTCCGTGTTCGTCGAAGACACCACGGCGGCGCCACAGCTGATCCGCGCGGCCGACTCCCCGGGCATTCGCGCGGCCGACGCTCCCTACGAAGCGCTGCTGTTGGCCGCCGGTGCACCCCACGCTCGCAGCGACCTCTACCTGCTGCGAGCCGAGCCCGGCCAGCCACGCCGGTCCCTGCCACACCCCGTGGGAACCACGGAGCACCTCGTGCTGATCAGCGGGCGGGCCCTCGCCGGCCCCTCCGCGGAGCCCTTCGAACTCGCCCCCGGCGACTACCTCCGCTACCCAGGCGACGCGCCCCATGTGTTCGAAGCCCTCGAGGCGGGAACGGCGGCGGTCCTGGTCTCGGAAGTGCGATGACGGGGTAGCCTGCCGCCATGAACACCAGCGATAAGGCAGCGAAGCGCATCCGGGCGATGACGTTCGCTTCGGTCTATCCGCTCTATGTCCAGAAGGTGGAGCGGAAAGGACGCACCCAGCACGAACTGGACGAGGTGATCCACTGGCTCACGGGGTTCGACGACGCGGACATCGCGCGACACATCGCGACGGAGACGACCTTCCCGGAGTTCTTCGACGAGGCTCGACTGCACCCCCACGCGTCGCTGATCACGGGGGTCATCTGCGGCGTGCGGGTGGAGGAGATCGAAGACCCCCTCATGCAGAAGCTGCGTTACCTCGACAAGCTCGTCGACGAGCTGGCCCGAGGAAAGGCGATGGAGAAGGTTCTCCGCTGACCCCTCCGGACATCGCCCGCACTCCCCCGATCAGGCGTTCGCGTCCTGGCGCTTCAGACGTGCTGTGGCACGCCCGCGCTCGGTGGCGTCGAGCACCACCTTGCGGATGCGGACCTTCTCCGGCGTGACCTCGACGCACTCGTCGTCGCGGGCGAACTCGAGCGACTCCTCGAGGGTCAGCACGCGCGGCGGCGTCATCGACTCGAAGGAGTCGGAGGTCGACGAACGCATGTTCGTGAGCTTCTTCTCCTTCGTGATGTTCACGTCCATGTCGTCGGCACGCGAGTTCTCGCCGATGACCATTCCCTCGTAGACCTCTTCGGTCGGCTGAACGAAGAAGCTCATCCGCTCCTGCAGGGCGATCATGGCGAAGGGGGTGACCACACCCGACCGGTCGGCGACGATAGAACCGTTCTGGCGCGTCGTGATCGAGCCCGCCCAGTCGTCGTAGCCGTGCGAGATGGCGTTGGCGATACCCGTACCCCGCGTGATCGTGAGGAACTCGCTGCGGAACCCGATGAGACCCCGCGAGGGCACCACGAACTCCATCCGCACCCAGCCGGTGCCGTGGTTGGTCATGCTGTCCATGCGGCCCTTGCGCGCCGCCATCAGCTGCGTGATCGCGCCCAGGTGCTCCTCGGGAGCATCGATCGTGAGGTGCTCGAAGGGCTCCTTGAGCTTGCCGTCCTCGCCCCGCTTGGTGACCACCTGCGGCTTTCCGACGGTGAGCTCGAAGCCCTCGCGTCGCATATTCTCGACGAGGATCGCAAGAGCCAGCTCGCCGCGACCTTGCACCTCCCACGCGTCGGGACGCCCGATGTCGACGACCTTCAGCGAGACGTTGCCGATCAGCTCCCGGTCAAGGCGGTCTTTGACCATCCGCGCGGTGAGCTTGTGGCCCTTGACCTTGCCCATCAGCGGCGAGGTGTTGGTGCCGATCGTCATCGAGATCGCCGGGTCGTCGACGGTGATCGCCGGGAGCGGACGCACGTCCTCGGGGTCGGCGATGGTCTCGCCGATCGTGATGTCGGGGAAGCCGGCGATCGCGACGATGTCTCCGGGACCGGCATCCTCGGCGGGATAGCGCTCCAGAGCGCGGGTCTTCAGCAACTCAGTGATCCGTGCGTTGCTCGTGGTGCCGTCGGCACGCACCCACGCCACCGTCTGCCCCTTCTTGAGGGTGCCGTTGAACACGCGCACGAGAGCCAGGCGCCCGAGGAAGGGGCTCGAATCGAGGTTCGTCACCCACGCCTGCAGCGGCGCCTCGTCATCGTAGGACGGAGCCGGAACGTGCTCGAGAATCGCCTCGAACAGCGGCTCGAGGTCGTCGTTGTCGGGCAGCGAACCGTTGTCGGGCCGGGTGCGCGAGGCCGCGCCGGCACGTCCCGATGCGTACACCACCGGCACGTCGAGCAGCGCATCGACATCCAGATCGGGCACGTCGTCGACGAGGTCACCGGCGAGGCCGAGCAGCAGGTCGTGGGCCTCCTCCTCGACCTCCGCGATACGAGCGTCGGGACGGTCGGTCTTGTTCACGAGGAGGATGACGGGCAGCTTCGCCTCGAGCGCCTTGCGCAGCACGAAGCGCGTCTGCGGAAGCGGGCCCTCACTGGCATCCACGAGCAGCACGACGCCGTCGACCATCGACAGCCCGCGCTCGACCTCGCCACCGAAGTCGGCGTGACCGGGCGTGTCGATCACATTGATCGTCACGGGCACCTCGGTGTGGATGCCGTTGTACGTGATCGCCGTGTTCTTGGCGAGGATCGTGATGCCCTTCTCGCGCTCGAGGTCGTTCGAGTCCATCGCACGCTCCTCGACGTGCGCGTGCTCGCCGAACGACCCGGTCTGGCGAAGCATCGCGTCGACGAGGGTGGTCTTGCCGTGGTCGACGTGCGCGACGATCGCGACGTTGCGGAGGTCGGGACGAAGGGCGCGCGCCATGAGGGTTCCTTGAAAGAAGAAGGGGATGCACCCGGAGTCGGGTGCATCCCATTCTACAATCCGATCCGCTTGCTCAGTTCTGAGCCTCCAGAAGGGCCGCCCGCGCCTCGCGGCGTACCCGCTGCTCGGCCGGGTCGGGCACCGGGACGGCCGCGATCAGGCGCTGGGTGTACGGGTCCTGCGGGTTGCGGAGGATCTGACCGGTCGCGCCCTGCTCGACGATGCGGCCGTGGTTCATGACGATGATCCGGTCCGACAGCGTGTCGACGACGGCGAGGTCGTGGCTGATGAACAGACAGGCGAAACCGAGGTCGCGCTGCAGACGCTGGAGCAGCGCGAGCACCGTCGCCTGCACCGAGACATCCAGCGCCGAGGTCGGCTCGTCCGCGATCAACAGCTTGGGCTCCAGCGACAGGGCGCGGGCGATGCCGACGCGCTGCTTCTGACCACCAGACAGCTCGTGGGGATAGCGTGAGCGGTACCCACGGGGCAGCTCGACGGCATCCAGCAACTCCTGGACTTTCCTGTCGAGATCGCGACCCTTCGCCAGCCCCGCCAAAAGGAGCGGCTCGCCGATCGACTGACCGATGGGCAGACGGGGGTTCAGCGACGACGAAGGATCCTGGAAGACGATGCCGACGTCCTTGTGCACGGAACGCAGCACGCGGCGATCAGCACGGGAGATGTCCTGCCCGACGACGTTCGCCTTCCCTTCGGCGATGGGGAGCAGCCCGATCGCGGCGCGCCCGACGGTGGTCTTTCCCGAACCGGATTCACCGACGAGACCCGTGACCTCGCCCGGATAGACGGCGAAGGAGGCGTGTTCGACGGCGCGGAAGGCGGGCACACGACCCTTCTTCGGGTAGTCGATCGCGACATCCTCGAACGAGAGCACCGGCTCGCCGAGCGTCGACCGCCGGCGTTCGTCCTCGCGGGCGGCGACCTCAGCGAGACGGATTGCCGAGGTGTCTCCCGCCAACGCCGCAGTCGTGTCGATGACCTCACCGGAGGCCGCGTCGCCGATACGGGGAACGGCGGCCAGCAACTGCTGGGTGTAGGGGTGCTGCGGCGAGGAGAAGATGGCTTCCGAAGAGCCGCGCTCGACGATCTCACCGTGACGCATCACCACGATGTCGTCGGCGATGTCGGCGACCACACCCATGTCGTGGGTGATGATCAGGATCGCCGAATCGAGGCGGTGTCGCAGGTCGCGCATGAGATCGAGGATCTCGGCCTGCACCGTGACGTCGAGCGCCGTGGTCGGCTCGTCGGCGATGAGCAGCTTCGGATCGCACGAGATCGACTGCGCGATCATCGCGCGCTGACGCTGACCACCCGAGAGCTGGTGCGGATAAGAGTTGAACGCCTTGAGCGGATCGGGGAGGTCGACGAGGTCGAGAAGCTCGAGGGCCCGCTCGCGTGCTTGGCTCGGCGTCATCCCGAAGTGGATGCGCAGCGTCTCGATGATCTGGAACCCGACGGTGTAGACGGGGTTCAACGCCGTCATCGGCTCCTGGAAGATCACCGCGATCTCACGTCCGCGGATGGCCCGCAGCTCCTCCGGCTTGAGTCCGAGGATCTCGCGCCCTTCCAGCCGCACGCTTCCCTGAACACGCGCGTTCTTGGGGAGCAGGCCCAGCATCGACATCGAGCTCACGCTCTTGCCCGAACCCGATTCACCCACCACCGCCAGCGCCTTTCCGCGTTCGAGCGAGTAGGTGAGCTTCTTGGCCGCCGGCACCCAGAAGTTGTCGACCGCGAAGTCGACCGACAGATCGTCGACCTCGAGGAGAGGCCCGTCGTAGGCGGTGTTCTGCTGGTTCATCGAGAAATCCTGACGTCGTTCCTTGCGAGAATGGACGGATGAGCGATACCGTCACCCTGCATTCCCGCTTCAATCGCCTCGCGGCGGTGTTCTGCTGGGCCGGATCCGCGCTGTTCGCGACGATCGCGCTGCTCGATCCGGGCTGGCCGACGGCGTGGCTCGTTCCGGGCGCCGCGCTGATGGCCTTCTGGGCGTGGGCTGCGCTGTGGCAGCCCCAGGTGTCGGTGACGGGCGACGGAGTACACGTCGAGAACGTGACCCACACGGTGGACGTGCCGTGGGCAGCCCTCGTGCACGTCGAGACGCGCTACGCGCTCACCCTGATCACCCCGCGAGGCCGCTTCGCCGCCTGGGCGGCGCCGGCCCCCGGCGCGCTGCGCGCTGCCGCCGCCGGTCGACGTGCCGACAACCGCGAACTGCGCGCGACCGGTGGTCCCGCTCGCCCCGGCGATCTGCTCGGAACCGAGTCGGGTGACGCGGCCATGCTGATCCGGGAGAAGTGGCAGAAGCTGCTCGACCTCGGCGCGATCGCCGTGGGCGTCGCCGACGAGATCGACGTGCGTCGCCGTCCGCGAGTCGGTGTGATCGTCACGCTCGCGATCCTCACCGCACTGACGCTGATCGCGTTCACGCTGCGCTGACACGGTCACGCCCGTCCTCCGGGCGCACCCGGCGCGCCGCCGTCCTCCGTGGGGAGCGGGCCGTCCGCGTTCTCGACGACGGCATCCTGCGGCAACTCCTTGACGCGACGGAACACGACCCGCTTCTGACGGGGATCGAACGCGTCGCGCAGACCGTCGCCGATGAAGTTCACGAGCAGCGACAGCAGCACGATGAAGATCGCGGGCCACCAGAACAGCCACGGACGGGTCTGGAACGCCGACTGGTTCTCGCTGATGAGCAGACCCAGCGACACCTCCGGGCTCTTCACGCCGAAGCCAAGGAACGACAGCGAGGTCTCCAGGATGATCGCGGCCGACAGGAGGAGCGTCGTCGAGACGATCACGACACCGATCGCATTCGGCAGGATGTGCTTGAAGATGATCCGCAGATCGCTCGCACCGGCCACCCGCGCGGCCTCGACGAACTCACGTTCACGGAGCGAGAGGAACTCGGCGCGCACAAGACGCGCGACGCCCGTCCAGGCGACGAACCCGAGGAACACAGCGAGCAGAAGGGGGCCGAGGCCGCCGACCGCCGTACCGACAACAGCTCCGATCACGATGATCGGGATGACGATGACGACGTCGGTGAAGCGCATGAGCACGGCATCGACCCAGCCGCGGTAGTACCCCGCGATGGCACCGATCACGACGCCGATGAAGGCGGCCGTGAGACCGATGATGAACATGATGTACGACGAGTTGACGATGCCGCGCATCGTCATCGCGAAGTAGTCCTTGCCCGGGGTGTTCTGTCCGAAGGGGTGATCTCCCAGCGAAAACGGGAACAGCGACAGCGTGGGTCGTCCCCCGGCCTCCACCGGGGTCAACTGCGCGTAGCTCCACTTCCACCAACCGGGGATGCCGAAGGCGCCCGAGGCCGAGATGGCGAACCCGACGATCAGGACGAAGAGGACGATGCTGACCACTGCCGGCTTGTGCGAGAGGAAGCGGCGCAACACGATGCGCCCCTGACTGACCCCGCGCTCGGCTTCTGTGACCACGTGCGGACCTTCGGGACTCTCGCCCGGAGCCTGGGTGTCGATGGGGATGGACATCACTTGGCCCTCACTCTCGGGTCGAGTGCCGAGTAACTCAAGTCGGCGATGAAGTTGAAGGTGATCGCAAGGATGGCCACCACGATGAAGTAGGCCATCACAGGGTTCGGATCACCGGCGTTCAGACCCTGGTTGAACAGCGCACCCATGCCGGAGAACGCGAAGATGCGCTCCGTGATGATCGCTCCACCGATGAGGCCTCCCACGTCTGCCGCGACGATCGTCGTGATCGGGATCATCGAGTTGCGGAAAGCGTGACGCACGACGACGGTGCGCTCGGGTAGACCCTTCGCGCGCGCCGTGCGGATGTAGTCCTGGTTGAGCACCTCGAGCATGCCGCCTCGCGCATACCGCGTGTAGCCCGCGAACGAGATGAGCATCAGGCTGATCGTGGGCAACAGCAGGTGGGTGAAGGTGTCGATGCCGTGGATCCAGAAGTCGCCGACGAGGTTCGGGGTGGCCGAGCCCACGGTCGCGATGGGGCGACCGCCGACCCGCGGGTTGCTCACGTACTCGTTCCAGTTCTGGAGGAACTGATCCAGCACGATGACGGCGAAGCCGAGCAGTCCGCTCAGCACGCCGATACGGATCGCCTGGGCCTTGTCATGCTCGCCGAAGATCCAGCCGACGGCGGCACCGATCACACCGGCGCCGAGCAGGAGCAAGACGATCACCGGGCCGTCGAAGGACTTGAGCACCGGCTGCAGCGCGAAGTAGGCGATGACCATGACCACGGCGGTCACTCCGGCCGTCCGCCACGCGTGGCGCGCCGACGGGCCGCCGATCAGCAGCGCCATCCCGGCGGCCATCGCGACGATCAACAGCGGAGTGAAGATGGGTCCGAGCGCGGGGTCGAGGAACCAAGCCGTCACCGACATGTAGTAGAGGATCGCGCCCGTCGAGACGAACGATGCCGCGGCCACGATGAGGCGACGCTGCCTCGGGCCGCCGATCACGGCCTGCCAGAATGCCGCCGCAATGAGCGAGAGCACGATGATCCACGCCCAGGAGATGAGCGGTTCACGCAACCAGTCGTTGAAGCCGATCGCGACGAACACCTTCAACAGCACACCCATCACGAACGAGGGCAGGGAGTAGAAGAAGAAACTCGCGAACGTGAACGTGTAGTCGACGGCGGTGTACTGCCGCAGCGCCGAGATGATGCCGACGGCGATACCGAGGATGATCGCGAAGATCGTCGAAGCGGTGACGAGCTGGAGCGTCGAGCCCATGGCCCTGACGACGAGTACAGTCACCGGCTGGTTCTGGATGTTGACACCGAGATCACACGTGCCAAACGGCACGGCGCACTGGACGGCGCCGACGAACCATTGGAACCAGCGTACGATCACGGGCTGATCGAGTCCGAGCCACTGGATGCGTTGCTGGATGAGGGCTTCGCGGTTCGGGTTGTTGGAGGCGTAGAGGTCGGTGAGCGGGTCACGGGCCCAGGCGACCAGGACGTACATGAGCAGCGACGCGGCGATCAGGATGAGAATCGACACGCCGATGCGGCGGAGGATATAGGTGAGCAACGGGCCACCCCTTCTGGGATATGGGGGTAAAGGTATCAGCAGGGCGCCGTCCGTGCCGCTGTGCAACGGGGGCGGGCGCCATGCTGAACAGTGTGGACGCACACCCGGGGGCGACGGACCTGCGGGCCCGTCGCCCCCGTGCGTGCGTGTGATCTAGCGGAGGATTACTCCGAGACCGTCCACTCCCAGAAGTTCCAGATCGGACCCGTCTGGTTACCCATGAACGTGATGCCCGAAATCCGGTCGGTGTGTGCCTCGAGGCCCGGGCTCTGGAAGAGCGGCAGACCATAGCCGTCCTTGAAGAGCTCGGTGTCGGCGGTGATGGTCAGCTCGTCGATCTTGGCGGTGTCGAGCGTGACCGGGATCTCGCGGGCGACCTGGTCGACCGTGTCGTTGGCGTACTTGTTGAAGTTGCTGCCACCGAAGCTCGCGAAGATCTGCGGGATCGTGCCGTTGCCGACACCCGGGCTGATCCAGCCGAAGATGACCGCGTCGTAGATGTCGGAGCCCAGCTGTGCGCCCCAGTCCTCACGACCCACATCCTCGACGGTGATGCCGGCCTCAGCGGCCGACGCCTGGATCGCCTGGAAGGCGGCCACGCGGTTGGGGTTGTTGATGTTGTACATCAGGCGGACCGTGGGAGTCTCGCCGTTCAGCAGCTCCTTGGCGCCCTCGATGTCGACGTCGCCGTAGGCCGACGAGCCATTGGCGGCAACCGCATCCGCGTACGCGGCCTGCGCCGGGATGAACAGCTGCGAGTTGAGAACCTCGGCCGACTCGTTGACCGGCTTGATCAGCGTGTCGACGATCTGCTGGCGCGGAACCGTCTTCAGGAACGCCTCACGGACGTTCTTGTCGGCGAAGACGCCGCTGAAGGTCAGGTCGAGGTGGTCGTAGGAGAGCTGGTCGCCCTGCAGCACCTCGACGCCGTCAAGGCCCTCGAGAGCCGTCAGGGTGTCGCCCGACGCCTGCGGCACGATCACGTCGACCTCACCGTTCTGGAGAGCCGAGACCTGAGCCTGCGGGTCGCCGATGAAGCGGATGACCATGGTGGAGAACTTGGGGTTCAGGTCGCCCTTGTAGTTCTCGTTCAGCTCGAGGGTCATCGACTGCGTCGGCTCCCACGAGGTGATCTTGAACGGTCCGCTGGACAGGTACAGCGACTCGTCGCTGGGCAGCGACGTCATGTCGAAGCCCGTGTTCCAGAAGTCGGCGGCAGCCTTGAGCGTCTCGTTGGCCGGGGCCGGGTTCTCGACGTCACCACGCGGCGACGTGAGGATGGTCTCGACGAGGTCGGCAACCTCCACGCCCGCCTTGTCGGCGACGACGTGGACCGGCTGGTCGATCAGACCCTGCAGGTTCCAGTCGACGTACGGGGTGTCGTACTCGAGCGTCAGGGAGAGCTTGTCGTCGCTGACCTCGGTGATCTTCGACTGGTTGATGCCCTCGGTCGAACCCGCGTACTGGAAGTACTGCGTGCCCTCGGTGACATTGCCCTCTGCGTCGTAGGTGGCGTCGTCGAAGACGCCCGAGCTCACGGCCCAGCCGAAGACGAGGTCGTCGGTGGTGATGGGCTCGCCATCAGACCACTCCAGGCCCTCGTTGAGCGTGTACTTGATCTGCAGCGGGTCTTCCGACAGCAGCTCCATCTTGCCGAAGGACTCGTCGGGAACGACCTCGTAGGTGTCGCTGACGTAGTAGAAGCCGGCGCGGGTGAGGTAGTTCACCTTGCCGTTGATGTCGAGGTTTCCGGTCGCGCTGATCGCGTTGGTGCTCGTGAACTCGTTGGTCTCGGCGAGCACGACCTGCGTGTCCGCAACCGGCTCATCGGTGTTGTTGTCGCCACCGGGGCTCGGGGCCGAGCACGCGGTGAGCACGAGAGCGGCAAGGCCGATCCCCGCTCCCGCAACGAGTGCGCGCTTGCGCCACTTCGTTTCTGACACATTTCCTCCTGTGCAAAGGGTGATTGTGCTCGACCGGGGGTCGGCGCGAACACGGATACGTCACACCCTAGGCAGAGTCAGCCGAGGCGGCAAAACAGCCCGTCGAACCGTTACAGATCCTTTACTGAAATCAACACAACTGTGACAATCTGACAACGTGACCGACACACAGGGCGCGATATCGCCCAGTTCTGCTCGCTCTCGCTCGCGATTGTGGTGGGAGATCGCCCTCGTGCTCACGCTCTCGGTGGGGCGCTCGGCGCTGTACTCCGTCCTCTCGCTGGTCCAGGCATTGACGCGAGACGAAGGTCTGGGGAACCAGTCCACGTCGCTGAATCCGGGAGCGAACGCGCAGCAGTTCTGGGACGTGCTCTACCAGTTCCTGGGGCAGTTGTTCGCCTTGGCACCCATCGCCCTCGGGATCTACTTCCTCTGGGAGCCCGGAAAGTCCGCGTTCCGCCGCATCGGACTCGACTTCCGCCGGTTCGGGCGCAACCTCGGCGGCGGGGTGCTGTTGGTCGCGGTCATCGGCATCCCGGGTGTGGGTCTGTACGCTCTGGGGCGCGCCCTGGGGATCACCGTGCAGGTCGAGGCCTCACCCCTCGATCCCTCGTGGTGGACGATCCCGCTTCTTCTGCTGGCGGCGGTGCGCGCGGGACTCACCGAAGAGGTCATCTTCATCGGCTACCTCTTCGATCGCCTCCGACGCCTGGGTTGGTCGACGTGGACCGTCATTCTCTCCACGGCCGCACTGCGCGGCGCCTATCACGCCTACCAGGGCTTCGGTTCGATCGTGGGCAACGTCGCGATGGGCATCGTCTTCGGGTGGGTCTATCACCGGTGGGGACGCGTCATGCCGCTGGTCATCGCGCACGCGCTCATGGACGTCATCGCGTTCGTCGGCTACCCGCTCGCCGCCGGGTGGTGGCCGGCCCTGTTCTAGCCTGGCGCCTCCCCACCCTCGCGCGAGACTGCAACCGCCCGCCGAGACCGCGGGTAGATCCCGCGGTCTCGGCGGCGCGATGCAGTCTCGCGGTCGGAGAGCGAAGCGACATCGGCTCCTCCCCACCCGACGATCGCGACGCAGGTCCACGAATGACGAGAAGGGCCGCTCGTCGCGCGCACGTGGCGCGTCACTGTAGGGCGCATGGGGAACGAAACGTCGAAGCTCGTCGAGTGCCCGGTCGCGTTGTGGCGCACGGAGGAGCTGCCGCATCCAGAGCGCCGGGTCGCCCGCGGGCAGCTCGCACGTGTCGTCCGAGGGGTGTTCGCCGAGTCGGATGCCTGGCACGCGCTGCCACCCTGGGAACGCTACCTCGTGCGCGTGCACGCGGTCGCCCGCATCGATCCGGATGCGGTGTTCTCGCACGAATCCGCTGCGGTGCTCCTCGGGCTCGGTGTGATCGGTGACCCTGGCGCAGTCCATGTGCTGGCGCCCCTCGGCGGCACCTCCCGACTGTCCGGGCAGATCCGCACCCACACCTCGAGTGTCGAACGCGACCTCACCGAGGCCGGCGGGTTGTTGGTGACGAGCGCCGGCGACACCGCAATCACGATGGCCCGTCACCGGCATCCGGCTCTCGGTCTGGCGGTGGCCGACGCCGCCCTCCGACTCAACCCCTCGTTGAGCAGGGAAATGCTGATCGCCAACAATGAGTCACAGCTCAGCGCGCGGGGACGCCGGCATGCTCGCTGGCCGCTCGAACGTGCCACGCGGCTGTCGGAGAGCACTCTCGAGTCGATCAACATGGCGTTGATCGAATGGCTGGGGTTTCCGCCACCAGAACAGCAACGCGAGTTCCGCTCCTCCGACGGCTCGGTGGATCGGGGCGATGCCTGGTGGGAATCCGTACGGCTGGTCGCCGAGTTCGACGGCGAGCTCAAATACGACGGGCGATACGGGGACCCCATCGACGCGCTGCGGCGGCGGAGCGATCGCGACCAGCGACTGCTGGCCGAACACGCGCGCGCGATCGTCCATTGGGGCTGGCACGAATCGGCCAGAATCGCGCCAGTGCGCGCCCTGCTGAACGGACACGGCCTGTTCGCCGAGCGACCCGAGAGCACCGCGCACCTCCACACGCTGCGCCGACTTCTCGCGTCCCACACGCATCCGTCGCGCGAGACTGCAACCGCCCGCCGAGACCGCGGGTAGATCCCGTGGTCTCGGCGGCGCGATGCAGTCTCGCGGATGGGCACCGCGGTCTCATGGGAGAGGCGCGGCCTGGCGCGGCGGACTCAGGCGAAGGCCTCCGGGGGTGGGCAGGCGCACACGAGGTTGCGGTCGCCGTAGGCGTTGTCGATGCGCCGCACCGGCGGCCAGTACTTCGTGCGCACCAGGCTGCGGACGGGGTACACCGCCTGCTCGCGCGAGTAGGGGTGGTCCCACTCGCCCGCCACCACCGATTCCGCGGTATGCGGCGCGTTCACGAGCGGGTTGTCGGATGCCGGCCACTCACCGTCGCGCACCTGTAGCGCTTCGGCATGGATGGCGATCATCGCCTCGACGAACCGGTCGAGCTCTCCGATGTCCTCTGACTCGGTGGGTTCGACCATGAGGGTGCCGGCCACAGGGAACGACATCGTCGGAGCGTGGAAGCCGTAGTCGATGAGCCGCTTGGCGACGTCGTCGACGGTGATGCCGGTCTGCTCCTTGAGCGGACGGAGATCGAGGATGCACTCATGGGCCACCAGGTCACCCTCGCCGGCATACAGCACCGGATAGTGGTCCTTCAGGCGGTGGGCCACATAGTTGGCGGCCAGCACCGCCGCTCCGGTGGCCTCGCGCAATCCCTGGGCGCCCATCATCCGCACGTACGCCCACGAAATGGGGAGGATCGATGCGGACCCATACGGTGCGGACGAGATCGGACCCCCGTCGAAGACGTAGCCGCCCGCATGCTCGGCGCGCTGGGCGAGCGGGTGCGAGGGCAGGTATGGCGCGAGGTGTGACTTCGCCGCCACCGGCCCGACACCCGGACCCCCGCCCCCGTGCGGGATGGCGAAAGTCTTGTGCAGGTTCAGGTGCGACACGTCGCCGCCGAGATCGCCGAACCGTGCGAACCCGAGAAGGGCGTTGAGATTCGCGCCGTCGACATAGACCTGCCCGCCGGCATCGTGGACCGCAGAGGTGATCTCCACCACGTCCTGCTCGTATACGCCGTGCGTGGAGGGGTAGGTGATCATCAGCGCAGCCAACGACTCGGCGTGAGCGTCGATCTTCGCCCGCAGGTCAGCCAGGTCGACGTTGCCCGCTTCGTCACACGCGACGACGACCACCCTCATGCCTGCGAGCACCGCCGACGCGGCATTGGTGCCGTGCGCCGAGGACGGGATCAGGCACACGTCGCGGCGGGATTCGCCGCCTGCGTGGTGGAACCCGCGAATGGCCAGCAGGCCCGCCAGCTCGCCCTGTGAGCCGGCATTGGGCTGCAGGGAGACCGCGTCGTAGCCGGTGACCTCTGCCAGCCATGACTCGAGCTGCTCGATCATCACGAGGTAGCCGGCCACGTCGTCGGCCGGGGCGAACGGGTGCACCCGGGCGAACTCCGGCCACGACACGGCTGCCATCTCGGTCGCCGCGTTCAGCTTCATCGTGCACGATCCCAGCGGGATCATTCCGCGATCGAGCGCATAGTCACGGTCGGCGAGCTGCTTGAGATAGCGCATCATCGCCGTTTCGGAGCGGTGCGTGTGGAACACGGGATGTGTGAGGTACTCGTCTTCGCGCTGCAGCGACGGCGGCAGGTGCGAAGTCGCGTCGGCCGCACCTGCGAACTCGAACACCCGCTGACTGGCGCCACCGAACACCTGCGCGATGGCATGGAGATCAGCCGCGGTGGTGGTCTCGTCGAGCGACACGCCCACCGAGTCGGTGTCTCGGAACCACAGTTGGTAGCCGCGCTGCCGTGCCGCCTCGACGACGGCCTCGGCCCGCCCCGGAGTCAGGACGACGAGGGTGTCGAAGAAGTGTTCGTGCAGCACGTCGTGGCCCGCCTCGCGGAGCCACAGACGAAGCAGGGCCGCTCGAGAGGCGATCGTCGATGCGATCCGCTGCAGTCCGTCCGGCCCGTGGTAGACGGCGTACATCGAGGCCATCACGGCCAGCAGAACCTGTGCGGTGCAGATGTTGCTCGTCGCCTTCTCGCGACGGATGTGCTGCTCTCGCGTCTGCAGCGAGAGCCGGTAGGCCGGGTGTCCGGTGGCATCCTGCGAGACGCCCACCAGGCGCCCGGGCAGCTGGCGCTCCAGTCCGGCGCGCACCGCCATGTACCCGGCATGCGGACCACCGAACCCCATCGGAACGCCGAAGCGCTGCGTGGTTCCCACGGCGATGTCGGCACCCAACGACCCCGGCGGGCGCAGGAGTGTCAGGGCGAGCAGATCGGCGGCGACGACGACGAGGCCGCCCCGGGCCTGCACGGCAGCGATCACTTCCGACGGATCCCACACGCGCCCGGTGGCCCCGGGATACTGCACGAACGCGCCGAAGACCTCGAGGTCGGCAGGGGGCGGACTCACGTCGTACGCAGTCTCGTGGATCTCGATGCCGAGCGCTGCGGCACGGTGGGACAGCAGGGCTTTGGTCTGCGGCAGCGCATCGGCGTCGACGAGGAACACGTTCGAGCGGCTCTTGGATGCTCGTCGCGCCACCAGCATCCCCTCCACGACAGCCGTGGATTCATCGAGCATCGACGCGTTCGCGGTCTGAAGGCCGGTGAGGTCGGTGACCATGGTCTGGAAATTGATGAGCGCCTCGAGGCGCCCCTGGGAGATCTCCGGCTGATAGGGCGTGTAGGCCGTGTACCACGACGGGTTCTCCAGCACGTTCCGCGCGATGACCGAGGGGGTGAGCGTGTCGTAGTAGCCGAGCCCGATCATCGACCGGGCGGGCCTGTTGAGTGAGGCGAGCTCGCGCAGCTCCGCCAGCGCTTCCGCTTCGGAGGCGGCGGGAGGGATCACCGAGTCCGCTGCCGGCGACACATGGATAGAGGCGGGCACGGCACGCTGGACGAGCGTGTCGACGTGCTCGAAGCCGAGCACGTCGAGCATCCGGCGCTGCGCCGCGGCATCGGTGCCGATATGGCGCTCCGTGAAGGCGGCGGTCACTCCTCGCCACCTGTGAGTGCCACATAGGCCGCCCGATCGAGCAGTCCGTCGACGGATGCCGGGTCGACCCGCACCTTGATGAGCCACGCAGCGAAGGCGTCGCCGTTGACCAGCGAAGGATCGTCGGAGACCGCGTCGTTGACCTCGACCACCTCGCCGGCCACCGGTGCGTAGAGTTCACCCACCGACTTGGTCGACTCGATCTCCCCGCAGACGTCCCCCGCCACCACGGCGGACCCCGGCGCAGGGAGGTCGACGTAGACGACGTCGCCGAGCTTGTCGGCGGCGTAATCGGTGATTCCGATGGTGACGACGTCGCCGTCGAGGGCGATCCACTCGTGTTCTTCGGTGTACTTCAGCGCGTTCAGGTCGGTCATGTCGTCCTCCGGTAGAAAGGCAGCTCGGTCACGGTTGCGGGGATGCGGGTTCCTCGGACATCGAGGAAGAGCTCGGTGCCGGGCCGGCTCGCGCGGGGCGCGACGAGGGCCATGGCGATGGGATGACCCAGGGTGGGGCTGAGGGCACCGCTGGTGATCTCCCCGACGCGCTCACCCGACGCATCGAGTACCGCATAGCCGGCGCGCCCGGCGCGACGACCCTCCGCGGTGAGGCCCACCAGCACGGGCGCATCGGTCGGCGCGGACAGAAGCGCACTCTTGCCGACGAAGTCGTCCTTGTCGAGGGCGACGACGCGCCCGAGTCCCGCCTGTGCAGGGAGAATCTGGGCAGACAGTTCGTGACCGTGCAGGGGCATCCCCGCCTCCAGGCGGAGGGTGTCGCGCGATGCGAGCCCCGCCGGGACGAGCCCGAGCGGTGCCCCCGCACCCAGAAGCGCGTCCCACAGCTCGACGGCTGCGGCGCCGTCGACCATGAGCTCGAACCCGTCTTCTCCGGTGTACCCCGTCCGTGCCACGAACAGGTCATGACCACGGAAGTCGCCCCCGAGCCAGGCGTAGTAGCCGAGCTCGGCGAGGCCGTCGACCGAGACCCCCGGGGTCGCGGCGACGATCTCGGCTGCGCGCGGTCCCTGCACGGCGATGAGCGCAGTCTCCGAAGAGATGTCTCGGACGGCCACCTCCCGGCCCGTCGCCCGCTGGCGCAGTTCTGCGGCGACCGTGTCGTGGTTTCCTGCGTTGGAGATCACGAGGAACGCGTCGTCGCCGGTACGGTACACGATCACGTCGTCCAGCACGCCTCCTGAGGGCGACAACAGCAACGAGTACTTCGCCTTGCCCACCCTCATGGTCGAGAGCCGACCCGCCAGCGCGTCATCGAGGAAGACGCCCGCATCGGCACCGGTGACCGTGAACTCTGCCATGTGCGAGATGTCGAACAACCCGGCTGCGGTGCGCACCGCGTGGTGCTCCGCGAGGTCGGAGGTATAGCGCACGGGCATGACCCAACCACCGAAGTCGGTGAACGAGGCGCCCAACGCTCGGTGACGTTCGGCGAGCGGTGTGTGTCTGCTCGACGACGCGGACTCCGACGGCGGGGCAGACGAAGCGGGTACAGCTGGGTCGGTCATGAGTTCTCCCGGGCTCGGGCTTGCGGATGCCGAGGCCTCGGCATCCGTGAACTCCCCCTCTGTCATTGGCCTGAGAGTTTCGCCGGCGCCATGTCGACGCGGACTTTCACCTTCGGCACGTTCCGGCACCGTGAACGGGCGAGGAGCGTTTTCCAGAGCGGCCGGACGCGCGCGGTACGCGGACCTGAGAGATTGGCGGGGAGGCTTGCTCCTTCGGTGCCCGAACGGATGCTCGGAGCTCTCCCGCACACGTCATGCGGCCTGTCTTCAGTTGCGGAGCCAGCATAGCGCGGACCTGCCCGGCGACCTTCCCCTGCGCGGTGCGGGGTGTCGCTATCTGGTGCACTCCCCCGAGGCCACCGTGGGGCTGTCGAGGTCGACGCCTTGGAGCGCAGGTCTGAGCTCGCCGGTCGTCATCGCGTATCCGCGGCGCTCGCCCTCTGCTCCCCGCGCGAACACCACCCCGACGACGTCGCCGTCGGCATCCAGCAGAGGCCCTCCGGAGTTGCCCGGCTGCACGTCGGCGTCGAGCGTGTACACCTCGCGCACAGCGGCGGATCGCTCATAGATGTCGGGCACGGGAACCGGCCCCACCGCGATCACCCCGGCCGTCGAGCTGGCAAACGGGCCACCTCGGGGATAGCCCTGGACTGCCGTCTGAGTGCCTGCCGGCACCGGGGCGGAGATCGCCAGAGGAGTCGCTTCGAGGTCGGCGACGGCGATGACCGCAAGATCGTCGACGGCATCGATGTAGACGATACGACCCTCGCGGGCGTCGCCCCCGGGAAGCTGAACGAGCGGGGCGTCTACTCCCGCGACGACGTGCGCGTTGGTCACCACGAGTCCGGGAGCGGCGAGAAAGCCCGAGCCGGTCATCGACACTCCGCAGGCGTAGGCGGTTCCGCTGATTCGCGCGACCGACGCCGATGCGCGCTGGAGGTCGGGGTCATCGAGGGCGACGGGAGGATCGGTCGGGGTGACCACCGTCCCGATCACCTCGCGCAACCGCGGCAACCCGTCGTCGACGACCAGGGCGCGGATGGCGGCCAACGCGTCGTCGAGCGGCGCCGGTGACAGGCGGTCGAGCGCCTGGATCACGGTCGACGACGCGACCGCGGACGACACCAGCGGAACGCCGGAGGTGGTCGCCCCCGCCGCCAGCACGAGCACCACGAGCGCGGTCGCCGCGAGATTGACGAGCCCGCCGAAGAAGCGCTCGATGCCCCGGAGTCGTGTGCGCTCCACACCTCTTCGGATCGCTGCGCCGAGGGCCGTGCCCACCGCGGTGAACAGCGCCACGATCGCGACGACGAGAGCCAGCAGGCCCAGCGTTCGCCACAGCCCCTCAGGCAAGAGGTCGGAGACGAGGGGGGTGAGAGGTGGCACCCACCAGAGGGCGGCGAGCGCGCCCACCACGAGGCCCGCGATGGTGCCCACCGTCGCGAAGAAGCCACGCGTGATTCCCGTTGCGAAAGCGACGACGAGGGCGATCACGACGATGATGTCGACGACGAGCATGGGGGGCCTCCTTCCGACACCGTAGCCGCGTGCGCATCGGAATCCGCTGAACCGCACGGCGCCCGCGGACGATTCACCGGCCACCTCGACTTGTGGTTCATGTCATCGTGACTATAAGATCGGAATCGAGGTTATGGTCACTATGACTCGAACAAATCCCCCCGCACCGGATCACAGCATCCGCGTCGCCGTGTCGACGGTGATCTTCAGCGTCCGCAACGATCCGAGCGGCGACCGGCCTCGCGTCGTTCTTCCGCTCGTGCGCCGTACCCGTGACCCCCACCAGGACCAGTGGGCGCTCCCAGGGGGATGGCTGGGTCTGGAGGAGAACCTCGAGACGGCGGCCTCTCGCACGCTGGCGGAGACGACGACGCTCACACCGAGCTACCTCGAACAGCTCTACGCGTTCGGCGACGTCGACCGCTCACCCACCCGGGTGGTCTCGATCGTGTATTGGGCCCTCGTACGCGAGGACGATTCCCGCACCTCCGAGCTGCACAACGTGGCGTGGTTCGACGTCGCCGACCTCCCGGTGCTCGCCTTCGACCACAACACGATCGTCGACTACGCCCTCTGGCGCCTGCGCAACAAGGTCGGATACAGCCGGATCGCCCACGGCCTGCTGCCGGACACCTTCACGCTGGCCGATCTTCGCGAGGTGTACGAGGCGATCTTCGACCGGCGGCTGGACCCGGCCAACTTCCGCCGGCAGGTGGAGAACTCGGCCACCCTCATTCCGACAGAGCAGTTCCGCACGGGAAGCCACCGGCCCGCACGCCTCTATCGCTACAACCACGACGTGGAGATGGCCGACCGCGGCCCGCTCCCCGATTCCTCGCTCCGACCCGAACCCGCACTCTGAGGACACGCACGATGCCTGCAACCCCGCTCACTCTCACGCCGACCGGTGCCCCCGCTCCGTCGCTCGATCCGAGCGTCGATCACGAGATCCAAGCGATCGTCGCCGGCGTACGCGTGGCCGAGACGTGCAACACCGATCTCGCGGCCGCGCCGTGGACCTTCGACTCCCGCCCCGGCTACGGTCCCGGCTCGTCGATGGGGGACGTCATCCCCGTGGGCGCGCCACGCCAGGGGGAGCTTCCCGCCGAGTACCGTGAGGCGGACGAGGCCGAACTCGCCGACCGGATCCGCGCGGCCAAAGACACGCTCGGTGACCGTGTGGTCGTGTTGGGACACTTCTACCAACGCCAGGAGGTCGTCGCCCACGCCGACTACATCGGCGACTCCTTCCAGCTGGCCGGCGCCGCCAAGGCCCATCCCGAGGCCGAGGCGATCGTCTTCTGCGGCGTCCACTTCATGGCCGAGACAGCCGACCTCCTCTCGCGCCCCGAACAGGCGGTGATCCTCCCGAACCTCGCGGCCGGATGCTCGATGGCCGACATGGCCGACATCGACCAGGTCGAGGAGTGCTGGGAGCAGCTGGCGGAGCTCTTCGGACCTCTCGACCAGCCGGACGCCGACGGGCTCGTCCCCGTCATTCCTGTCACTTACATGAACTCCTCCGCCGCCATCAAGGGCTTCGTGGGCAGAAACGGTGGGATCGTGTGCACCTCGTCGAATGCGCGCACCGTGCTCGAGTGGGCCTTCGCCCGGGGCCGCCGGGTGTTGTTCTTCCCCGACCAGCACCTCGGCCGCAACACGGCCAAGGCGATGGGCGTGCCGGTCGAGCGGATGCCGCTGTGGAACCCCCGCCGACCCCTGGGAGGATCGACCTCCGAGGTCCTCGATGATTCCCGCGTGATCCTCTGGCACGGGTTCTGCTCGGTGCACCGCCGCTTCACCGTCGACCAGATCGAGCGCGCACGCGCCGAGCATCCCGGCGTGCGCGTGATCGTGCATCCTGAGTGCCCTATGGAGGTCGTCGACGCAGCGGACGAGGCGGGCTCCACCGACTTCATCCGCAAGGCGATCGCCGCGGCGACCGAGCCGACGACCTTCGCCATCGGGACGGAGATCAACCTCGTTCAGCGGCTCGCTGCAGAAAACCCTCAGCACGAGATCTTCTGTCTCGATCCCGTGGTCTGCCCGTGCTCGACCATGTATCGCATCCACCCGGGATATCTGGCGTGGGTGCTCGAAGCTCTCGTGGCCGGCGAGGTGCTCAACCGCATCACGGTGCCCACCGACGTCGCCGATCCGGCGCGCGTCGCCCTCGAGCGCATGCTGGCGGCCAAGCCGTGACCGACGCCGCCGCCCAGGTGATCGTCGTGGGCTCGGGAATCGCCGGGCTGACCGCGGCTCTGCACGCCGAACGCGCCGGGTGCGCAGTCACGATCATCACGAAGGACCGCCTCGACCACACCAACACCCGCTACGCGCAGGGAGGTATCGCGGGCGTCGTCTTCGCCGACGACCGCATCGACGACCACGTCCGCGACACGCTGGTCGCCGGCGCCGGGCTCGCCGACCCCGATGCAGTCGAGGTGCTGGTGTCCGAGGGCGCCGATCGCATCCACGACCTGATCGAGAGCGGTGTCGCGTTCGACCGGGATGCCGACGGCGGCTTGGTCCGCGGACTCGAGGCGGCGCACTCCTACCCGCGCATCCTGCACGCGGGAGGCGATGCGACCGGTCTCGCGATCCAGCGAGCGCTGATGGACCGGGTACGCTCGCGGCCCATCCTGATCCAGGAGTACACGTTCCTCCACGACCTCGTGGTGCGCGGCGGGCGTGTGCGCGGAGTCGAGATCCAGACAGTCCCAGGCCCCGCCGCCGGCGTAGGACGCAGTCAACGGCGGATCATCGACGCGGATGCCGTGGTCCTTGCCACCGGCGGCGCCGGCCAGTTGTTCGCACACACCACCAACCCGACCGTGGCCACCGGCGACGGACTGGCTGTGGCGATGCGGGCGGGCGCCGAAGTCGAGGACCTCGAGTTCGTCCAGTTCCATCCGACCGTGATGCCGCCCACGACCATCGATGACGGCGCCGTGCTGGGCGCGTTCCTGATCTCGGAGGCGGTGCGCGGCGAAGGCGCCGTGCTGCGCGACGAGCGGGGGCGCCGCTTCGTGCCGCAGGTGCACCCCGACGCGGAGCTCGCCCCCCGCGACGTCGTCGCACGAGCCATCGCCGCGCGGATGGCAGCCCAGGACGGCCGGCCGGTGATGCTCGATGCGACGGCACTCGGCACGGGAGGGTCCGTCGCATCGACCCGCGCCTTCCTCGCCGAGCGCTTTCCCACCATCGACCAGGCCGTGCGCGAGCGGGGCATCGAGTGGTCCCGCGAGCTCGTTCCCGTGACGCCTGCGGCGCACTACGTCATGGGTGGTGTGACCACCGACCTGACCGGGCACACGACCGTGGCGGGCCTGTACGCGGTGGGTGAGGTGGCGCGCACCGGCGCACACGGAGCCAATCGGCTGGCCTCCAACTCCCTGCTCGAAGGTGCCGTGTTCGGCGCGCGTGCGGGCGATGCCATCGCCACGGACGCGGTATCGCTGCGATCGGGCGCACCATGGCGGGGCCGCGCCTCGTCGACGTCCGGAACGCACAGAAGCGAACCGCCGCTGTCGCGGCCCGTACACGTGACCCCCGCCGCGATCGAATCGGCGCCCTTCAGCCGCACCGCGCTCCAGAATCTGATGTGGGCCCACGCCGGAGTGATCCGTACCGGCGAGGGGCTTCGCCGGGCCGCAGCCCAGCTCTCGGTCTGGACGACGCAGCCTCGCGACGCCATCGACACGATCCGTGCGGCCGAGGATGCCAACCTCCTGCTGCTCGCCGGCGAACTCGTGCGCGCCGCCCTGTCGCGCCCCCAGTCGGTCGGCGCTCACCACCGCTCCGACACCGAGACGCCACCCATCACAGCCCCGACCGCTCTCGCGTCGCCGTCGCACGCACAGAAGGTACCCGCCTGATGCTGACCACCGCCCACATCGACCGCGTGGTCGCCGCCGCCCTCGACGAAGACGCACCGTGGGGCGACCTCACAAGCGCCTACCTCCTCCCCGCCGACGCGGTGGCATCCGCTGCACTCGTCGCGCGTGAAGCCGGTGTGTTCAGCGGCGGTGAGGTCTTCGCCGCCGCCTTCCGGCTCACCGATCCGGCCGTGCAGGTGCGCCTCCACCTCGACGACGGCGCCTCGTTCCGCGAGGGGGACACCCTCGCGACCGTGTCGGGACCGGCCCGCAGCGTCCTCACCGCCGAACGGATCGGCCTGAACTTCGTGCAGCGGATGAGCGGAGTCGCCACGCTCACGCGCCGTTTCGTCGACGAGGTCACCCACACCGGTGCGCGGATCGCGGACACCCGCAAGACCACGCCCGGTCTACGCGCTCTCGAGCGGCATGCCGTACGCAGCGGAGGCGGGCACAACCACCGCTTCTCGCTCTCCGATGCCGTCATGGCCAAGGACAACCATCTGGCCGTGCTGGTCGCCAGCCACCCGTCGCTCACGCCGTCCGCCGCGATCACGCAGTCGCTGCAGGCGGCGATCGCGCGCTTGCCGCACACGACGCACGTCGAGGTCGAAGTAGACCGGCTCGACCAGATCGACGCCGTGCTCGCGGCCGGGGTCGACACGATCATGCTCGACAACTTCACCGTGGACGACCTGCGGCGAGGAGTCGAGCGCGTCGCCGGCCGGGCCACCGTCGAAGCCTCCGGCGGCGTCTCCCTCGCCACTGTGAGGGCAATAGCCGAGACCGGCGTCGACGTCATCGCCGTCGGAGCGCTGACACACTCGGCACCCGCACTCGACCTCGGCCTCGACATGCGCGTGGAGCTCGCCGACGGATCGTGAGCGCTTCGGACATGCTCTACCTCGACCACGCCGCGACCACCCCCGTGCGACCGGAGGTGCTCGAGGCGATGATGCCGTATCTCACCGACCGGTTCGGCAACCCCTCGAGCCATCACACGGTCGGGGAGGCAGCGGCGAGGGCACTGGCCGATGCCCGCCGTCGCGTGGCACAGGTGCTGGGCATGCGACCGGGCGACATCGTCTTCACTTCGGGCGGCACCGAGGCCAACAATCTGGCGATCAAGGGGCTGTCCCTCGGCGCCGCCCTCCACCGCCGGCTGGGTCGGGCCGCACAGGTCGTGACGACGCCGATCGAGCACGAGTCCGTGCTCGCCTCCTGCGCCTATCTGGAGCGCGTGCACGGGTTCACCGTGACAACCGTGCCGGTCTCCCCCGCCGGACTCGTCGATGCCGAGACGCTTCGGTCCGCCATGGGCCCCGAGACGATGCTGGCGAGTGTCGGCTACGCCAACAACGAGGTCGGCACGGTACAAGACACCGCCGCACTGTCCGCGGCTTGTGCGGATGCCGGAGTACCGCTTCACCTCGACGCCGTGCAGGCGGCGGGCTGGCTTCCGCTGTCCGGCACCGGAGCCGATGCACTGTCGATCGCCGGCCACAAGATCGGTGCGCCGCAGGGCATCGGTGTCCTCGCCGTGCGCGGACGGCTCCCCCTCGAACCGATACTGCACGGGGGTGGTCAGGAGCGCGATCGTCGCAGCGGCACCGAGAACCTCGCCGGTGCCGTCGGTTTCGCCGTCGCGCTCGAGCGGGCGGAGAGGGAACGTGTGCAACGGTCCGAACGCACCGCTGCGCTCCGCGACGCGTTCATCGCCCGCGTGCTCACGTCTGTTCCCGAAGCACGGCTCACGGGCGACCGAGAGCACCGGCTGCCGGGTACGGCGAGTTTCACCTTCGCCGGGGTGTCGGGCGAGGCGGTGCTGCTCGAACTGGAACGACGTGGCGTCGTCTCCTCCAGCGGATCGGCGTGCGCGGCGGGCAGCGACGAACCCTCGCACGTGCTGCTGGCGCTCGGCATCCCCGCCGAGGTGGCTCGTACCGCCGTGCGCTTCACCTTCGGGCATTCCATCGACCTGGATCCGCAACCCGTTGCCGATGCCGTGGCCGCGGCCGTCGGGGCAGTACGATCGACCGGGTGAGCACGCGCCCGGTCGTCACCGTCATCGTCCCCGGCCGGGACGTCGCCCCCTATGCGCACGCGGCGCTCGAGTCGCTGCGAGACCAGACCCTGCAGGAGTGGCGCGCCATCCTCGTCGACGACGGGTCGACAGACGCGACGACGACGATCTTCCGAGATGCGGCGAAGGCGGATCCCCGCTTCGAGCTCATCCGCAATGAGCGTCCGGCTGGTCTCGGAGCGGCCCGAAACGTCGCCCTCGACCGGGTCGAGACTCCGTTCGTCGGGTTCCTCGACGCTGATGACGAGATGACGCCCGCAGCCCTCGAGCGACTGACCTCGACCCTGCGGGAAACCGGGAGCGATCTGGTGGCCGGCGCGTACGTGCGCCTGCGACCCGACGGCACCGGCGGATACGTACCCGGCGCCATCCAGCCGTGGGTCTCCGCCGCTACGGCACCCGAACGACGGCGAACGACCCTCGCGCAACATCCGGAGCTGTCGGGGAACATCGTCGCGTGGTCGAAGGTGAGTCGTATCGAGTTCTGGCGGCGACACGGCCTCCGCTTCCCGGAGGGACGGCTGTACGAGGACCAGATCGTCGCGCAGCAGATGTACACCCTGGCACGCAGCGTCGATGTCATCCCGGACGTCGTCGTGCGATGGCGCGAACGTGCCGACGGGTCGTCGATCACGCAACACAAGGACTCCGTGACGGTACTCACCGATTACGTCGCAGCCCTTCGCGGAGGGCTCGCGGTGCTCGACGGAGCCGATCAGACCGCAGCCGCCCGCGCCCGAGTTCGCCTCATCCTGGTCATGGACGTGCCACCGCTCATCCGCATCGCTCAGCAGCATCCCGACCCCGCTTATCGGCGCAGCGTCGGTGCGCTCGTGCGCGAGCTGACCGCACGGGCCGGCGCCGAACTCGATACCGAACCCGCTGCAGGGTCCGCCGTTGACGCGATCACGGTCGACCCCGACGCGACCGAACTGCGCAACGCCGCTCTGCTGTGGTGAGCAGCGTACTCAGCGGTCGCCGGACATCACATCCGTGATCTCGCCGGCATCCGCGGCCTCGATCCCTTCGATCCGCGCGGCCGCCATCTGCTCGGCCGCCAACTCTGCATACAGGCCTCCGCCCGCCAGCAGCTCCGCGTGGGTCCCCGATTCGCGGATACGACCCTGATCGATGACGTGGATGACGTCGGCACCGACCACCGTCGACAACCGGTGCGCGATCGAGAGGGTGGTGCGCCCCCGAGCCACGTTGTCGAGGGCCTCTTGCACGACACGCTCCGAGACGGTGTCGAGGGCAGAAGTCGCTTCGTCGAGGAGGAGGATCGGCGGATCCTTCAGGAGCACACGGGCGATCGCGATGCGCTGCTTCTCTCCACCCGACAGGCGGTATCCGCGCTCGCCCACGACGGTGTCGTACCCGCGTTCGAAACCGGTGATGATGTGGTGGATGTTCGCGCCGGTGCAGGCCCGTTCGAGCTCCTCGTCGGTCGCGTCGGGTTTGGCGTAGCGAAGGTTCTCGCGAATGGTCGCGTGGAAGAGATAGGTTTCCTGCGACACGATGCCGACCCGGTCGATGATCGATTCCTGCGTGAGGCCCCGCACATCGTGTCCGGCGAACAGCACGGTGCCTGACGAGGCCTCGTACAACCGTGGCGCGAGGTACACGATCGTGGTCTTGCCTGCGCCGGATGGGCCGACGAAGGCGACATGACGACCCGGCTCAGCGACGAAGCTCACGCCGTCGAGGGTGGGCCGCGAGAGAGGTGCGGCATCCGGGTAGCGGAAAGTCACGTCGCGGAACTCGATGCGACCGACGGGTCCCGGCGCCGCCGAGACGTCGATCGCGTCCGGCACATCGACGATCGCCGGACGCAGGTCGAGGTACTCGAAGATCCGGGCGAACAGTGCCCGCGAAGTCTGGAGATCGAGCGCCACCCGCATGAGTCCCATCAGCGGCTGGAGGAGCCGGGCTTGGACCGTGGTGAAGGCGACCACCGTTCCGGCGGTGAGCACGCCGGCGTCACCGGCGATCAGATACCCCGCCACGAGATAGATGACCGCAGGAACCGACGACATGATCACCTGCACTACCGCGAAGAAGCCCTGCCCGCTCATGGCTCGGCGCACCTGCAAGACGATCTGGTTGCGGTTCTCGTCTTGAAAGCGCGCCGACTCCGCTCGCTGACGGTTGAACGCCTTCGACAGGAGGATGCCCGACACCGACAGCGTCTCCTGGGTGATGGAGGTCAGCTCCGACAGGGATTCCTGCGTCTGGCCCGCGATGCGCGCGCGCACCTGACCCACGCGGCGTTGCACGAGGACGAGGAGCGGCATGAGCACGACGGCGACGATCGTGAGGCGCCAGTCGATGATGATCATCGCCACCAGCGCCGAGATGACGGTCACGACGTTGCCGAGGATGCTCGTGACGGTGTTCGTGAGAACCCCGGACACACCGCCGACGTCGTTCTGGAGCCGTGACTGGATGACACCGGTCTTGGTGCGCGTGAAGAACGCGAGTTCCATCGCTTGGAGGTGCTCGAACAACCTCACCCGCAGATCGCCGGTGACCGCGTTTCCCACTGTGGAGGTGAGCCAGGTCTGGGCGACCCCGAGGACCGCCGTCGTGAGGAACAGGCCGATCATGATGCTCACGAGCACGAGCAGCAGCGAGAGATCGGGTGCGGATCCGTCGAGCGGGAACAGGGCGTCATCGAAGATGCGCTGCACGATCAGTGGCGGGATGACGGCGATCGCGGCTCCGACGATGACGAGGGCTCCGGTGACGACGATGCGCGCAAGGTAGGGACGGAACAGAGCGAGCACGCGGCCGCCGAGACCGGGGATCTCCGGCGCCTCGGCGTTGAGCCTGCGCTGGGCTGCCTCGTCCACCCCGCGGAAGCCCCGCGGGCCGCCGACGGCGCCCGGACCGCCCATGCCACCCATGCCACCCATGCTCATCCGCTCACTCTAGATCGGGCGAACGACAGCGGGGGCCACCGTGCTCGCCTCGCCTGAGCCGCTTCACCGAGCGGCGTCACCCCAGCGACGTCACCAGGTTGATGACGGTCGCGAGGATGACGGCTCCGAAGACGTAGGCGAGCAGGGTCTGCGCGATCACCACCCGGCGGATGCTCCCGCGGGTCACGTCGGTGTCGGCGACCTGGTAGGTCATCCCCAGCCCCAGTGAGAAGTACAGGAAGTCGCTGTAGGCGGGATCGTCCGACTGGTTGAAGTCGATACCACCACCGGGAACCCCGTAGTAGAGCCGCGCGTATCGCAGGGTGTAATCGATCTGGATGAGCGCCCAGGATGCGGCGACGGCCACGACGGCGATGCCCGCGAGCACGAAGCCCGTGACACGGTCGACACCCCGCGTCTGGAAGAGCACCACCACCACGGCGCCGAGGCTCGCCACGCTCCCGAGCACCGCCACCACACGCGCGACTCGGCGCCCCGGATCCTCCAGGCGGGCATGCGCACGCGTCTGGCTCGCATCCATCCGCCACACCACGCTCAGAACCCACACCACGTCGATCAGCGCCAGGGCCGCCCACCCGGAGAGCAGCCCGGCGGCAGGCCCCCAGACCGACCATGCAGCCGCACCGACGACCACGCCCAGCAGCACGGAGGTGGCCTCGCGGATCGCCGCGCGCGAGGGGTGGAACCGGGGCATGGCGATATCGTTCCACACAGATCCGCGACGGCGGGAATGCCATGTCGGCAGCAGGGGTTACCCTCATTCGAGCGCCCGCACTGTCTCGGGCGCTTCTGCCGTTCACGCCACCGCCCCGATGAGGAGCCCCATGACGTCCGCGACGACCGAACGTACGCGCGAGCCGCTGCTCGCCCCTGCCGAGAGCCGCATCGTCTGGCTTCTGCTGGCGGCCGCGTTCGTGGCCATCCTCAACGAGACCACGATGGGTGTGGCCATCCCGCACCTCATCGTCGACCTCGGGATCACCGCGCTGTCGGCCCAATGGCTCACCACCGCGTTCATGCTCACGATGGCCGTCGTGATCCCGATCACCGGCTTCCTCCTGCGCCGCTTCACGACCCGCCAGGTGTTCATCGCCGCGATGACCCTGTTCTCACTGGGAACGCTGATCGCGCTGCTGTCACCCGGCTTCGGGGTTCTGCTGGTCGCGCGCGTCGTGCAGGCGATGGGTACGGCGATCATGATGCCGTTGCTGATGACCACCCTGATGACCATCGTTCCGGCGCACTCACGCGGTCGCATGATGGGTCGCGTATCGATCGTGATGTCGCTGGCTCCCGCCATCGGCCCGACGCTGTCCGGCATCCTCCTCGAGCTCGGCTGGCGCTGGATCTTCGCCGTCGTGCTGCCCATCGCTCTGTTGTCGCTTGCTATGGGGGCGCGGTGGATCCGCAATCTCGGCGAGACCACCCGCGCGCCGATCGACATCCTCTCGGTGATCCTCTCGGCATTCGGTTTCGGCGGTATCGTCTACGGACTGAGCCAGATCGGGGGTGCGGCTGCGCACCGCGGATCCGCCGCAGACGCGGCCGCCCAGAGCATGTCGAGCCTGTCGCTCGTGATCGCGTTCGCCACCGGAGGCGTCGCCCTGTCGCTGTTCCTCTGGCGCCAGGTGCGCCTGCAGCGTGCCGATGATGCGCTGTTGGACCTGCGGGTGTTTCGCGATCACAACTTCAGCCTCGCGATCGGACAGATGGCGCTGCTCTCGCTGGCCTTCTTCGGCACGATCACGGTGTTGCCGCTGTACATGCAGCGAGGGCTCGAGCACTCGGCGCTGGAGACGGGCCTCGCCGTGCTGCCGGGTTCGTTGCTGATGGGGCTGGCCGGCCCGTTCATCGGTCGCATCTACGACGCTCGCGGCACGCGCGTCCTGCTGGTGCCCGGTGCCGTCATCGCGGTGTCGATGCTCTGGATCTTCGCCCTCACCTTCACCGCTACAACGCCGTTGTGGTACATCGTGGTCGCACAGACGATGCTCTCGCTGGGCCTCGCGCTCTCCTTCACTCCGCTGTTCACGGCATCATTGGGGTCGTTGTCACCGCAGTTCTACAGTTACGGCTCGGCCGTGCTGGGCACGGTGCAGCAGGTGGCCGGGGCTGCGGGCATCGCGGTGATGATCACCGTCATGTCGTCGGTGAGCACGGCGTCGATCGAGTCAGGCACGGCGTCCGCGGCAGCCGAAGCACAGGGTGCCCATTCGGCGTTCCTCCTCGCGGCGACCATCTCCCTCCCCCTCCTCCTCGGCGCATTCCTCATCCGCAAGCCGGCCGACAACACGCCGGGAGCGCCCGCCGCGGCCGGTCACTGAGGCGCACGTACCACCGGTCAACCGAGCTGCTGCGCAAGCGCCGCCGACTCCTGGGAGATCGTTTCCGCTGAGACGAGATCGACGGCCTGCGCCGTCAGCACCTCGGTCCAGTCCTGCAGGGCCTGTGCGGCGACACCGGAATCGATCAGGGTCGCCGTCAGCCGATCGATCTCCGATTCGTACAGCGCACGGAATGCGTTCGTCGCCAAGAATCTCTCTGCGAGCACGTTCGATCCGCCGCCGGGTGCGCCACCGGGTGCAGCTACCGCGCCGGCGGCGTCGGCATCCTGACCGCCTGTGGGCCGCTGCGATCGTTCCGGCCCCGCGCTCGCGCCAGGTCCGCGCTGGCCGCCGCCGGCCCCTGCGCCCGACGGACGCGCTCCAAAGGCGAGGTTCAGATCCCAGGTGACCACCGTCATCCGTCCACTGTCCGGATCGTACGACAGGTAGGAGTTGTTGCCCGGCCCGTCGATGTCGTCGAAGTTGTCGACGATCTCCTGAAATGCGAGGTAGGTGGCGAATGCGTCGACCTCCAGGTGCTCCGACAGTTCCGCCTCGAACTCCTCGTCGTCGCTCTCGTTGATCCAGCGGAGGAAGTCGATGAGCGGTGTCAGGTCGTCCTCCCCTGCTTCCTGATCGAAGACCTCCTCATAGGCGGCGGTATCCTCGCCGCGGTAGCTGTAGTCGCCGCCCGCCTCTGCCTTGTACAGGAGGCCGTCTCCCAGCTCGCGCGCGGCCCAGTCGTCGTCGGGGTTCTCGATCACGAGCCGCAGCGACTCGTCCGAGCCGGCGATGCTGAGCCGCACCGCGATGGCCTGTTCGGCGGCGAGACCCGCCTCGTCCAACAACTCCAGGGCCAGGGCCTCGTTCAGAGATGTCGCCGAGCCGTTGCCGCGTGCGACGATCTCGGTGGTGCCGGCGAGATTCTGCCCGTCGACGAACTTGTCGAGCCGGATGATCCACGGAAGATCCTGCGGAACCTGCGAACTGAGCTCGGCGTCAGCCTCCGAAGACAAGCCTTTGAGCGACGAGTTCCCCTTGAGCTTGAGGCCGACGTCCTCGAACCTCCGACCGTCGATCACGACGGTCGCGGAGATCCACTCCTTGTCGCCGTCGGCCAGGTAGGCCTCGATCATGGAGGCGTACTCGTCGGCGTCGTAGTCGATCGAGATCGAGTGAACGGTCGAGGAGTCCCACAGCGCGGCGGCGTCATCGGAGGCTCCTGCCGCGTCCGCAGCGCCAGCCGCAGACGTCGAGGACGGCACGGCGGTCTGTGCGGAAGAGGGAGAGCAGCCGGCGGCCACGGCGACCATGCCGGCGATGACGATGGTGCAGGCAATGCGGGTGCGGAGCGAGGTCATGTCCCCATCGCACCCGACGTGATTATGTGCGCGACAGGATCCGCTTATGTGCCCCGTCGGAAGATGCCGACCGCCGGGTCAGCTGCAGCAGCCGCCGCCGCAGCAGGTCGCACCCTCGGAGACGATCTCGATGACATTCTTGTCGTCGGCGATCGGCTGCAACTGCGGCGTGGGGAGGTTCGATGTGGCCATCCCCCCATCCTACGACGGCACCGACTCATCTGGCCGGAGCGCCCACATCACGACGGCGGGGAGGTCAGGACGGGCGGTACGAAGCGACCATCGGGCAGTCGAACGGGTCGCGCGCAGCCAAACCCACCCGGTTGAGATAGTCGATCACGATCGCGTACGAGCGCCACAGAGAGGTCTCCGTGTACGGCACCCCGAGGGTGCGGCACTGCTCGATCACGATTTCGCGGGCACGCGAGAGGTGTAGCCGAGACATGTTCGGGAAGAGATGGTGCTCGACCTGGTAGTTGAGGCCGCCCATGAGCCAGGTCGCCCACCAGCCGCCGCCGACGTTGCGGGACGTGCGCACCTGCTTGCTGAAGAAGTCGAGTCGCGCATCGGGCGCGATCACTGCCATGCCCTTGTGGTTGGGGGCGAAGGAGGCGCCCATGTAGACACCGAAGACGGCCAGCTGCACGCCCAGGAAGGCGAAGGCCATTCCCAGCGGCAGGAAGACGAAGACCGGAACGACGAAGATCGAAAAGCGCGCCAGGATGAGCATCCACTCCACGCCTCTCCCCTTGACGGGCTCACGGCTGAGCAAGTGCCGGATGGCGATGGCGTGGAGGTTCAGTCCCTCCAGCGTCAGAAGCGGAAAGAACAGCCAGCCCTGACGCGCGGTGATCCAGCGCTGCAGACCGCGTGCCTTGACGGCGTCTTCTTCGAGGAATGAGATCGTGTCGACCTCGATGTCAGGATCCTTGCCGACCCGGTTGGGGTTGGCGTGGTGCCGGGTGTGTTTGGTGGTCCACCACGAATAGCTCATGCCGACCACGCCGTTGGCGATGATCCGGGCAAGGCGGTCGTTGTGCGGCCCCGAGCTGAGGATCTGCCGGTGGGCTGCCTCGTGCCCGAGGAAGGCGGCCTGCGTGAAGAGGATGCCGAGGGCCGCCGCGATGAGCAGTTGGAACCAGCTGTGGCCGAGAAGGACGAAACCCGCGACACATCCGGCGAAGCACAGGGCAAGGGCGGTGCCGACCATCGCGTAGAACCATGGCGTACGTCGGAGCAGACCCGTCTCACGCACCACCTGCGAGACCTCGGTGTACGCGCGGGCCATCGGGGGGAAGTCTTTGGTGCCGGCGTATGTCTGGCGGACCGGGCCCAGCTGCGCATCGAGGACGAGTGAGGAGATGAGAGCACCTGCTATCGATCGGGACCCGGGGGCCGGAGAGCCAAAGGCGGACGCCGATCGCTATGCCCGACACTACGCGGCACCATATGGCCCGGACGGCATGTCGGCGACGGAAAACACGAACGGCCGGGCCCCGCTGAGCGGGATCCGGCCGTTCGAGGCGTCTGTCAGAGTGCGCGGATGTTCGCCGCCTGCATGCCCTTCGGGCCGCGCTCGGCGTCGAACTCCACCTTCTGGTCTTCGCGGAGTTCCTTGAACCCCTCGCCGGCGATCGCGCTGAAGTGCGCGAACAGGTCGGCGGAGCCGTCATCGGGAGCGATGAAGCCGTAGCCCTTCTCGGAGTTGAACCATTTCACGGTGCCAGTGGCCATCGTGTCTTTCCTTCTGTTGTTCGGGCCGCCGGAGCGGCCGGGGTGCCGAGGCGAAGATGCCGACTCGGACGTTGGGTGGTAGGAGATCACGCGGCGGTCACACACGTGAGAGAACGGTCGATCGCCCGGGAAAAACCATCATCAACCCGTCTGCGACGTGAGGAGGCAGAGGATCGGGGACGAATCGGCCCGGACAGGACGCTTGAGCCTAACACGCGCACCCTCCACCCCGACAGGGCGAGTCGGAATGTTGTCAAGCCCCTCTTTCCCTTTCAAGGTCCGACCTAACCTGCCGTCATGACTGATCTCACGAGCAAGCGGGTCGCCTTCGTCGCGACCGATGGATTCGAAGACAGCGAGTTGACATCTCCGTGGGAGGCGGTGACCTCGGCGGGGGCCGAAGCGGTCATGATCTCCCCTCGGGAGGGGTCCATCACGGGCAAGAACGGCCACGTTCAGACCGTGGACCTCGTCTCCTCCCGCGCGGAAGCCGCAGATTTCGACGCACTGGTGCTTCCGGGCGGGGTGGTCAATGCCGATCACCTGCGTCTGGATGCGGACGCCGTGGATCTCGTCCGCGACTTCTTCGCGCAGCACAAGCCGGTGGGAGCCATCTGCCACGCCGCGTGGATCCTGATCGAGGCCGATGTCGTATCGGGCCGCACCCTCACCAGCTACCCGAGCCTGAAGACAGACCTGCGCAATGCGGGTGCGACGTGGGTCGACGAGGAGGTCATCGTCGACGAGGGGTTGGTGTCGAGCCGAACCCCGGACGATCTGCCGGCCTTCAACGCGAAGGTGGTCGAAGAGATCGACGAGGGCAGGCACAGCGGTCAGACGGCGTGATGCGCGCGTGATCGAGCGTCACCACGTCCGCACGCAGGGCGCAGAGGCGGTCGAGGAGACGTGGCAGACGGTCGTGCCGTCGGCACAGCTGCGCCGTACCGAAGGCCAGCGTTACTCGTTCGCGTGGTCGTCCGCGTCGGTCTCCGGGCTGTCGGTCGTCGCCTACGAGCTCGATGCGCCGGTGCGCTCCTCGGTGAGCCCCGAGTCGCAAGTCATGGTGTGCCGCCTCAGCGCAGCCGACGGCGGCGCATGGGACGAGCACGGCGCTCTGGACGGGGACCTGCCATGGGTGACGGACGGGAGGCCGGTGAGCGCACGCTGGGACGGGAGGGCTCGCGTTCATGCGATGGTCTTCGAACGCGAGCTCCTCGAACGCACCGCACAGGCGATCAGCGGCACCGAGCGTGGCGGCCGTCTGCGGTGGGAGACACGACCGGTCTCGGTCGCCGCCGCACGCCACTGGGAGCGCACCTATCGCTACATCGCGGAGGCGACGCTCGCCGGCGACGACGCGATCCCCACGACGGTCGCGGTCGAACTCAGCAGGTTGGCTGCGCACGCGATGCTGTCGACCTACTCCCCCACTTTCCTCGACGATGTCGCTCACGCGTCGCAGCGTCGAGCCGCTCCGGCCACGGTCAGGCGCGCGCTGAGCTTCATCGACGCGCATGCACACGAACCGGTGACGCTCGACGACATCGCGCGCGCCGCCGGGATCTCTACCCGCGGACTGCAGTACGCCTTCCGCCGCGCACTGGACCGCACGCCTCTGCAGGCCCTGCGCCGTGCGCGACTTCTCGGCGCACGTGACGACGTACGGGCGGACGCCTCCGCCTCCATAGCCGAGATCGCCCGACGGTGGGGCTTCGCTCATCCATCGCGCTTCGCCGCCTACTACCGGGACGAGTTCGGCGAGACCCCTGCGGCGACTCGGCGGCGAAGCGAATGATCACGACTCGTCCACGTGCCGTGATCACGCCGGGCTGCGTACCGGCCAGCGGCGACCGCTTCGCTTCTCGGACATGGTCTGCGTTCATCGGACACGCGCGTACGGGCCTGTCACGACCGCGTCATCGTGGTGGTCGGGATGGTGGTGATGGGGAGACTGATCTACGAGGGGCGCCATCGACTCGTCACCGACGATCGAACGCTCCATCATCTGCAATGGGTCATCGGAGGCAAGCTGCGTCGGCACGAGTCGTTCATGGTGACGTGGACCCAGACGCTGGAGGAGGGTGGCGGTCGCCTGTCGGTGTGGATGCACCCGGCAGCGGCGGTGACCTACACCTACGACCAGCGCGATCGCGTGCCCCTGAACGTATCGTGGCTGCAGGTGCTGGCGGCAGCCGCGAACAGTCCGTCAGGATTGTGGCTGGTGCCCGAGCCCGAGCACGACGAGCGGTCGCCCGATCGGAGCATCGTCCCGTGACGGTGTCGGAAGGATGGAGACGATGAGCGGCAGCGGGAAATCGACGGAGGATCTGGTCGCCCGTATCGCCCGCCGATGTGCGGAGACGGGTGCCCACGTCGCTGCGGTGGAGTCGCTGACAAGCGGCGCCGTGGCCAGCGCACTGGGTCAAGGCGACGGCGCGTCACAGTGGTTCCGGGGCGCCGTGGTCGCCTATGAGATGCATACCAAGCACGAACTGTTGCACGTCACCCCCGACACCGACCCCTGTTCGCCCGAGTGCGCACGTACGCTGGCGGCGTCGGGCAGGGTGTTGCTCTCTGCAGATGTGTGCGTCTCGACCACCGGGGTGGGTGGCCCGGAACCGGCCGACGGACATGAGCCCGGCGAAGTGCACATCGGTGTGTCGACCTCCGCGGGAACCGTCGCGCGATCGCACCGGTTCACCGGCGACCCCGAGGAGGTGGTCGAGGCGAGCGTGCTCGCGGCGCTGCGGGCGCTCTGGGAGTTGGGTGAGGTGGTACCGAACCCGAATCCAGACGGCGACGACGTGGTCATCGAGCGCATGCGGCCCGAAGACGCCGGCGAGATCCTCACCGTGCAACGCGCCGCGTTCGTCAGCGAGGCGCAGCTCTACGGCTCCACCGACACTCCCCCGCTCACTCAGACCCTGGAGCAGCTGGACGCAGAGCTGGTCGACGCCGATGGCTGGGTCGCGCGACGCAGGGGGCGCCTGGTAGGAGTCATCCGCACCCGCCAGCACGATGGCGTTCTGTTGATCGGGCGGATTGCAATCGCCCCCGACCAGCAAGGGCACGGCATCGGCCGACGTCTCCTCGAGACGGCGGAATCCGCCTCTGGTGCCGACGTGGCCGAACTGTTCACGGGCAGCCTCAGCGAGGGCAACCTGCGCCTGTACCGGGACTGCGGCTACCGGGAGAGCGAACGGATCGATCAGGGCGACGGCACGGCGCAGGTGTTCCTGCGCAAGGACCTGCGCCGCGCCTCGGCGTGACCTCGGCCGAAGCCGTGGCCACGCCGCTCAGCCCGCGGTGAGGACGACCTTGATGCAGCCGTCTTCCTTCTTCTGGAACAGCTCGTAGTGCTCGGGAGCCTCATCGAGGTGAGGCCGATGAGTGACGAGGTCTTCCGTGCCGAGCGGGTCGCCGGGCTCCTCCACCAGCGGCATCAACACCTCGGTCCACCGCTTCACGTTGCACTGCCCCATTCGCATCGTCACCTGCTTGTCGAAGAGCGTCTTCATCGGAAGGGGGTCGGCCTCGCCTGCGTACACGCCGCTCAGCGAGACGGTGCCGCCCCGGCGAACCATGTCGATCGCACTCATCAGCGCCGCCGTCCTGTCGACGCCGGCCTTTTCCAGGAGCGGCTGGGCGACGGGGTCCGGGAGCGAGCCGATGAGATGATGGGCGGCACTGACCAGCGGATTTCCGTGCGCCTCCATCCCGACGGCGTCGACGACGCCGTCGGCGCCACGGCCACCGGTCGCCTCGCGCACGATGTCGACGGCGTCCGCGGCGTCGATCGCGCGAATGCCGTGGCGCTCCGCCATCGCACGCCGCTCGGGGACGATGTCGATTCCGATCACGTCGTACCCCAGATGCCTGCCGATGCGTGCCGTGAACTGTCCGACGGGACCGAGTCCCACGACGGCCAGGGAACCTCCCTCCGGCACGTGGGCGTACTGCACGGCCTGCCACGCGGTGGGAAGGATGTCGCTGAGGAACAGGTACCGGTCGTCCGGGAGATCTGAACCGACAGGGATCGTGTTGTAGTCGGCCAGCGGAACGCGCAGCATCTGCGCCTGTCCTCCGGGCACCTGGCCATAGAGCTTCGTGTACCCGAACAGTGACGCCCCGGAGCCGTACTCGCTGACCTGTGTTGTTTCGCATTGCGACTGCAGCCCGCGTACACACATGAAGCACTCGCCGCACGCAATGGTGAAGGGAACGACAACGCGTTGGCCGGGGACGAGAGTGTGCACCTCGGCGCCGACTTCTTCGACGATTCCCATCGTCTCGTGGCCGAGGATGTCGCCGCGGTCCAGGTACGCTCCGAAGACTTCGTACAGGTGCAGATCCGATCCGCAGATTGCCGTCGAGGTCACCCGGATCACCGCATCCGTCGGTTCGATCACACGCGCATCCGGCACTTCGAGCACCTCGAGGCGGCGTCGGCCCTGCCAGGTCACGGCCTTCATCGCGCGACTCCTTCCCGACGGTTGCGGTGGTGGATGGTCGACTGGTCGGCGGGCGCGGCGGCCTCAGTTGCGGTGTCCATGCCCCCACCGTCGCCCGCGAGTCGGCGGCGACGCAGGGGGTTGCCAACGATCGTCAGGGTCGCTAGCGCCGTCACCCTGAGGCGTTGGCGTAGCCGCGATCAGTCCTCGATGTGTCGGCCGTGCAGGGTCGCCTCAGCCATCGACATCGCGACCGCTCGGAGATGTTCCCGGCGGCGGCGGCGCACGTCGTCGTCATCTCCGACGAACAGGCGGCCGAGCTGCGGGAACACGTGCCACCCGTCCGTGAGGGTGACGATCGACAGCAGCAGTTCTCCGGCATCCTGCCGGGATATCCCGGGGAGCGCGCGCTCCACCGCGTCGACCTTGTCGAGGCAATGCGCCTGCCGCTGCGCCAGCGCCGTGACCTCGGCTCCGCGAACGAGGCCCTCCCACGCCATGAGACGCGGCAGCTCGGGGTGGCTGCGCCGGTGGTCGAACAGCCGCGCGGCGTAGTCTCCGATCGCGGCCGGCCCGCTTCCGGTGATGGGCACGTCCGCCGTTGCTCGTCCGAGCTCGTGAGCGACGACGGCATCGAAGAGCGCGTCTTTGCTCCCGAAGTAGGGATAGATGCGCTCCTTGTTCACACCGGCACGCTCAGCGATGCGGTCGACCCGGGCACCGGCGGGACCGAACTCGCTGAACTCGGCGATCGCCGCCTCGAGAAGCCGGCGACGAGTCTTCTCGGTGTCTCGGGGCATGCGGCCACCTGGTTGGCGATCTTCCCCCTCGTGACCATCGGCATGACGATCCGGGCGCCGGTCACGGAGCACTGGCCGATCGTGCTGCGCGCGCTCGTGTTGACCGCCGTCGTCGTGCCCACCGCCGTCTACCTCGCCATGCCGCAGCTGCTGCGCGCCCACGGTGCGGTGGTGCGGCGCCGCGAGCCTCAGACGTTGAAGCGAAACTCCACCACGTCGCCGTCCTGCATGACGTAGTCCTTGCCCTCCAGGCGTGCGCGACCTGCCGATCGGGCGGCGGCAACCGACCCGGCGGCGACGAGGTCGTCGAAGGAGATGACCTCCGCCTTGATGAAGCCCTTCTCGAAGTCGGTGTGGATGACACCCGCGGCCTGCGGCGCCTTCCAGCCCTTGCCGATGGTCCAGGCACGGGCCTCTTTGGGGCCGGCGGTGAGATAGGTCTGCAGTCCGAGGGTGTCGAAGCCGATGCGTGCCAGCTGATCGAGGCCCGACTCCTCCTGCCCGGTGGATGCCAGAAGCTCCGCGGCATCCTCGGGATCGAGGTCGATGAGCTCAGACTCGATCTTGGCGTCGAGGAACACGGCCTTGGCCGGCGCGACGAGTGCTTCGAGTTCTCCCTTGCGCGCGGCGTCGGTGAGCACGGCCTCATCGACGTTGAAGACGAAGATGAACGGCTTCGCCGTCAGAAGGCCCAGCTCGCGGATGGGAGACAGGTCGATGCTCGACGCCGACAGCAGCTCACCGCGCTGCAGCGCCTCCCGCGCCTCCTGTGCGGTCGACAGCACGACGGGATCGAGCTTCTTCCCGCGCACCTCCTTCTCGTAGCGCGAGATCGCCTTCTCCAGGGTCTCCAGGTCGGCGAGCTGGAGCTCGGCGTTGATCGTCTCCATGTCGGAGGCGGGGTCGACCTTGCCGTCCACGTGCACGACGTCGCCGTCGGCAAAGCCGCGAACCACCTGCGCGATCGCATCGGCCTCACGGATGTTGGCGAGGAACTTGTTGCCCAGCCCCTCCCCTTCGCTCGCGCCCCGAACGATGCCGGCGATGTCGACGAATGACACCGCTGCCGGCAGGATGCGCTCCGAGCCGAAGATCTCCGCAAGGGTATCCAGCCGCGGATCGGGCAGGTTCACCACGCCGACGTTGGGCTCGATCGTCGCGAACGGATAGTTCGCCGCGAGCACCTGATTCTTCGTCAGCGCGTTGAAGAGCGTCGACTTGCCGACGTTGGGGAGACCGACGATTCCGATGGTAAGAGCCACGGGATATCAGTCTACGTGGCCCGTGGAGGCCGCCTGGTCGATGCGCCACCGCATGAGGACGTGTCCGGACCCCTCCCACACGCGGCTGCCGATCAGCTTCAGCGAGACAGGAGGACGGCTGCCTCCGCCTCGGTGAAGTTGCAGACAGTGAGGGTGCGTACGACTCAGTCCTTACTCGCGCGGTAGGCACGTGTCACGTAGGGAAGCTCGATCACTGCGTCGGAGGCGGCGCCGATCTCGTCGAACAGAGCCGCACTGTCCCGCTCGATACGGCGTCGTTCGTCGGACGCCGCCGTGATCACATGGCTGCGGGAACGGACCATGGCTTCAAGGGTGTCGCGAGTGACCGGACGCGACCACGTCCAGTGCGCCCGCTCGAGTTCCACGAAGGGCGCCCGCACCGGAGGGTCGCCTGCAGCCAACAGCATCTCGGCGTGACTTCCGCCCATCACGGCGGTAAGGCGCTCGACCCAGGGCACGGAGTCGTCGCGGAGGTTCCAGATGAGCCCGAGCACGCCTCCGGGACGAAGGACGCGAGCGGCTTCCCGAGACCCGTCGTCCGCATCCACCCAATGCCACGCTTGCCCGAGCACGATCGCGTCGAGCGAGCCGTCGCGCACCGGCAGCTGTTCTGCGGTGCCGGTGAACGTCGGAACCCCCGGAACGGCGGCTCGCAACCGCGCGAGCATGTCGGGATCCGGATCGATTGCCACCGCCTCTGCCCCGAGGTCGACGAGAGACCGCGTGAGCTTGCCGGTTCCAGCCCCGACGTCGGCGACCTTCGCGCGGGCGCCGAGCCCGGTGACCGGCTGCAGCAGCCACGCGACCGACTCGAGAGGATATGTCGGACGACCCGCCTCGTATGTGTCGGCAGCGCGTCCGAACGATCGCGACAACTCCGTCTCGTGCACCATGCCCTCGACACTACGGCGCGCCTCCGACGCGAGCGGCTGAGTCGGGGAGAGCCTGGGCTCGTGCCCCTGGACTTCACCGCGATCGACTTCGAGACGGCGAACTCTTCCAGCGCCTCGGCGTGTGCGGTGGGACTTGCCCGTGTGCGCGCAGGTCGTGTGGTGGCCACCGCCGGCTGGCTGATCCGGCCGCCTGCCGGCCATGATCGCTTCTTCGAGATCAACACCCGCATCCACGGCATCCGCGAGCACGACGTGATCGGCGCGCCGACCTGGACGGCCCAGCTCTCCGCGCTGACCGCATTCCTGGGTGACGACGTGCTCGTCGCCCACAACGCCGGTTTCGACATGACGGTGCTGCGGCGAGCGTGCGAGGCAACGGGCGATGCCTATCCCTCCTACCGCTACCTGTGCAGTCTGCAGGTGGCGCGGAAGACCTACGAGCTCGACTCGTATCGCCTGCCGATTGCCGCAGCGGCGGCGGGATTCCTCGACTTCGCCCATCACGACGCCGAGGCCGACGCATTGGCGTGTGCGCACATCGTGATCGACGCCGCCGCGCGCGCGGGCGCGCAGGATGCCGTCGAGCTGGCGATGCTGCTCGGTCTTCGGATCCCGCAGGTTCCGGCTCCGGTCCCTACGGTCGCCGTCGCCTGACTCCCCGGTGTCGGAACCCTGCGCGACGATGGGGGCATGACCGACGACATTCTGCTCCTCGCGACCATCGCTATCGTCTGCGTGGGTGCCGGCCTGCTGGCGGGATGGTTCGCCGGGTCGGGCCGGGCCACCGAGCGTGCGGCGACGACGCGCGCCGAGATCGCGGCTCGCTGCGCGTCCGCGGAAGCCGAGCGCGACGCGCTGAGCGCTCAGCTGGAACAGCAGCGCGCCCTCACCCGCGAGCTGGGCGCCCAGGCTCGCGCCGACCTCGCCGCCCGCGAAGAGCGTGAGCGTCGCGAGCAGCTGGTGCTGCGGGCGCTTGCACCGGTTCAGGAGTCGCTGCAGTCGATGCAGGTGAAGGTCGACGAGCTCGAACGCGATCGCCAGCACCAGTACGGGTCCTTGGCAGAGCAGCTTCGACGCACGCACGAGCAGGGCGAGAGCCTGCGAGCCACCACGGAGTCGCTGGCGGGGGCGCTGCGCTCGACATCGGCGCGCGGCGTGTGGGGCGAGACGCAGCTGCGACGGATCGTCGAATCAGCCGGCCTCACCCGCTACGTCGACTTCGAGGTGCAGTCGTCCATTGCGTCCGATGCCGGGGCCGGCCGCCCCGATCTCATCGTCCGACTTCCGGGCGACAAGGCGCTGGCCGTCGATGCCAAAGTCCCCCTCGACGCCTACCTGGAGGCGGCAGAGATACCGCTGACAGCAACCGGCGAGGAGGGCGCGCGTCGCGCGGCGCTGCTGGCGCGGCACGTCAAAGCCGTCCGCGCCCACGTCGATGCGTTGGCCAAGAAGTCGTACTGGGCCGGGCTCCCCTCGAGTCCCGAGTTCGTGGTGTGCTTCATTCCCAGTGAGTCACTGCTTGCCGCCGCGCTCGAAGAGGACCCTTCTCTCCTCGACTATGCATTCGGGCGGCGCGTTGCGCTGGCGTCGCCGGTCAACCTCTGGGCCGTGCTCAAAACTGTCGCCTACACGTGGACGCAGCAGGACGTATCTGATGAAGCTCGGAAGCTGTTCCAGCTCGGCAACGAGCTGTATCAGCGTCTCGGCGGCCTGGCTCGTCACGCGGACGATCTGCGCCGCGCCATCGAACGCACGGTCGACAGCTACAACAAGCTGACCGGCGCGTTGGAGTCCCGGGTGCTCGTGAGCGCCCGACGATTCCCGGGAATCGATGACACCAAGCTGGATGCCGCTTCGCCGCCCGCCATCATCGAGAAGACCCCTCGCCGACTCACCGCCGCCGAACTCATCGAGACCGGGGTGGCCGAAGCAGACTCGTCACCGCATGTGGCCGATGTCGGCGAACTTCGACTCCGTCTGGACGACGACGAACTCAGCCGCCCGGAAAGAAGTTCATGAGCCCGACGACGGCGGCGGAAACCGCGACGAACGCGCCGATCATCCACCAAGCACTCACCTGGTGGTCTTCGGGGAGGCGGCGACGCAGGAGCACATCGGGCCTGCGCGCCGGGTCGATGGGGACGGCGATCTGACCGGTCTTCGGACTGTTCGTTGCTGCGGACATCAAGACTCCCGGGATGTGTGGACGGCGACCGTGTCGCCGATGACACCGCGTCCTATTGTGCCAGAGACGCTTCTCCAACCGAGGTGTCTCGCCGCGCGTCATCGTCTCGATGCGGTCACAACCACTTCGAGGTCAGGTGCTCCGACGAGATGCGACGCAGCGTTCCCGAGGCTCCGCGCAACACGACCGACTCCGTGTAGACGAAGTCACCCTCTCGTCGCACCCCCGCCACCAGCTCACCGTTGGTCACCCCGGTCGCGACGAAGATCGTGTTCTTGCCGGTGACCATCTCGTCGGCCTCGTACACGTGGTCATCGAGCTTGAGCCCGGCGTCGATGCCTCGCTGTTTCTCCTCGTCGTCGCGGGGCCACAGGCGACCCTGAATGTGACCGCCCAGCGCCTTGATCGCACACGCGGTCACGATCCCTTCCGGGCTGCCCCCGATACCGATGCACATGTCGGTGCGCGCGTTGTGGCGAGCGGCGTTGATCCCACCGGCGACGTCGCCGTCGCTCATGAGACGCGTGCCCGCTCCTGCGGCGCGGATCTCCTCGATCAGCTGAGCGTGCCTCGGACGGTTCAGCACCGAGACGACCATCTCGTCGACCGGCTTTCCCAGTGCCCGCGCCAGTCGGTGGATGTTCTCGGCAACCGGCAGCCGGATATCGACCACTCCGACGCCGGCGGGCCCGGTGACGATCTTGTCCATGTAGAACACCGACGAGGCATCCAGCATCGCTCCCCGGTCGGCGACGGCCAGGACCGAGAGGGCGTTGTTGCGCCCTTCCGCTGTCAGCGTCGTGCCGTCGATGGGGTCGACGGCGATATCGCACTGCGGGCCGCGCCCCGTACCGACGTGTTCCCCGTTGAAGAGCATCGGCGCATTGTCCTTCTCGCCTTCGCCGATGACGATGACGCCGTCGAAGTTGACGGTGGAGAGGAACGCGCGCATGGCATCGACGGCGGCGCCATCGGCGAGCTCCTTCTGACCTCGGCCGATGAAGGGAACCGACCGGATCGCGGCCGCCTCTGTCGCCCTCACCAGCTCCAACGCCAGGTTGCGATCGGGGTGCAAGGGGCTCATGTCCGCGGTCAGGCTCACCATGAGGTCAGACTACGGCGTCGCGTGCGTCCGGACGCGAAAATACGGCGGGGCGCGCACGAAGGATTCGCGTTTCTTGCCACCCGAGCGGATATCGCACCGACCGCGCTTCCGCGACCCTCCTCCCTCGGTTTTACCGGCTCCCCCCGGCGCGCGTCGGGCCTGGCTTCGCTAGAGTGACCGTGGACTCAACGCCGAATGCAATCACCCGCAGCCACATCGAGGAGATGTCATGCCCGTCGCCACCCCTGAGCAGTATGCCGAGATGCTGGACCGCGCGAAGGCCGGTGGATTCGCCTACCCGGCCATCAACGCCGCCAGCTCTCAGTCGGTCAACGCCGTGCTCCAGGGCCTCACCGAAGCCGGCTCCGACGGCATCCTGCAGGTCACCACCGGAGGCGCTGACTACTTCGCCGGCCACACCGTCAAGGCGCGCGCCACCGGCGCCCTCGCCTTCGCCGCCTACGTGCACGAGGTGGCCAAGAGCTACCCGATCACCGTCGCCCTGCACACCGACCACTGCCCGAAGCCCGCGCTCGACGACTTCGTGCTGCCGCTGATCGCGGAGTCGGAGAAGGTGGTCGCCGACGGCGGCCAGCCGATCTTCCAGTCGCACATGTGGGACGGCTCGGCGGTGCCGCTCGACGAGAACATCGAGATCGCCAAGGAGCTCCTGCCCCGACTCAAGGCGATCAACGCCATCCTCGAGGTCGAGATCGGCGTCGTCGGCGGCGAAGAAGACGGTGTCAAGCACGAGGGCTCCAACGATGCCCTCTACACGACCACCGCCGACGTCGCCAAGGCCGTCGAGGCACTCGGGCTGGGCGACCAGGGTCGCTGGATCGCCGCCCTCACCTTCGGCAACGTGCACGGCGTCTACAAGCCGGGCAACGTCAAGCTCCGCCCCGAGCTCCTCGGCGAGATCCAGGAGGGGATCGCCGCACAGTTCGGCACCGGCCCCAAGCCCCTCGATCTGGTGTTCCACGGCGGCTCCGGCTCCACCGACGACGAGATCGCGCTGGCGGTCGCCAACGGCGTCGTCAAGATGAACATCGACACCGACACCCAGTACGCCTTCACGCGTTCCGTGGCCGGCTTCATGTTCCAGAACTACGATGGCGTGCTCAAGGTCGATGGCGAGGTCGGAAACAAGAAGGCCTACGACCCGCGCGCCTGGGGAAAGATCGCCGAGTCGGCGATGGCCGCCCGAGTGGTCGAGGCCACCAAGCAGCTGGGCTCGCACGGCCAGTCGCAGTCCTGACCGTCACGGATGCCGTGACCACGCCTCCGGGTGGGTCGCGGCATCCGTCGTTCGTGCGCGGCGACGATCGACCTCGGAGCCGAGTGCATCACACGACCGTCAGTACGATGCGGAGCCCAGGACGTCGCGCGGATACATGAGTTTGGGAACCCCGTCGATCTTGATCGCGAGATGCAGATGGGGCCCGGTCGAGCACCCCGTGCTTCCCACCTCGCCGATCTTCTGACCGGCCTTGACCGTCTGTCCGTCCTCGACGGAGAACTTGCTCAGGTGGGCGTAGTTGAGCTCGAACGTCTTGCCGTCGATGGTGGTCGTGACGAGGATCTGCTTCTGTTTCGTGTTGTTCGGGGCCCAGGCGGGGCACCCGGACGTGATCCACAGCTCCTGCACGTCGACTTTGCCGCCCCGCATCGCGTAGACGGGGGTGCCCACCTTCTTCGCGATGTCATCGCCGCTGTGTCCCGAGTAGGTCGTCATGGTGGCCGACGGACGGATCGGATAGGCCCATCCGTTCTTCCCGGGCACCCCGGCGGCTGCCGCACTGGCATCGGAGAACGCAGCGAGCTTCTTCCCCGTCCAGGTCGCCAGCCCGTCGACTTCCACGAGCCTCAGCTGCCCCTTGTCATCGAGGGTGAGCGCCGCGACCGCATAACCGGTGGTGCCGGCCTTCCACACGGGCTTGTCGCTTCCCGAGTACACCGCCAGGGTTCCGTCTTCCTGCAACAGCAGGACCGCCGCCGGTGTACCCGTCGTCCGCGTACTCCGCTGGGCAACCCCGTTCTTGCTCAGCACGACGTTGCCGTCTCCGTGCACGGTGAACCGATACACCCCATTGGGAGAGGCGAGGTAGGTCCCCGCTCGCATGGGAATGCCCGGGCGCAGGGTGTCGCCCAGCGACCACGACGCGGCGCGCTTGGGTGACGTGCGCGTCACCGTGAGATACCCGCTGCGCGTCGCCGTGACCGAAACCGTGACCGACCGCCCCGCCGCCCACTCCGGAACCCGCCACGACGATTTCGTGGCACCGGAGACCTCTTCGCCGTCCACCCGCCACTGGTAGGCGAGCTTCGGGGCGGGAGACCAGGTGCCGACGGATGCCGTGAGCGTGCGGCCGGCGGCCACGCTCCCACTCACCGTCGGTGTCGGCGACGAGGTGAAGCCCCACTTGGCATCGATGGTCGCGCTCGTGCGGCTCACCGTCCGATATCCGGACTTGGATCCGGTCACCCGCACAGAGATCTCGGTACCGGCATCGGTGCGCGCGAGCTCGTATGTCTTCGAGGTCGCTCCGGAGATGGTGGAGCCGTTTCGCAACCACTGGTACTTCAGCGTCACCGGCGACGGTCCCCACGTCCCCGGCGACGCGGTCAAGGTGGAACCCACGGTCGGCGTGCCGCTGAGCGCCACCTTCGACGGCACGGAGAGCTCACGCGGCACCGTGCGTGCGGCACTGGTGACCGTCACGGTGGTGTAGCCGGACTTCGTCCCCTTGGTACGCACGGTCAGCGCCTTGCCCTCATCGGCAGCGACGATGCGGTACGTCGCTGCGGTCGCTCCCGAGATGGGGGTAGCACCGCGATACCACTGATACGTGACACTCACGGGCGCCGGCGCCCACGCGGCGTGGGTCGCCGTGACCGTCTTTCCCACGGCGATCGTTCCGGTGATGGTCGGAGTCGGGGAGACGGTGAAGGCCCGTCCGATCTTCTTCGACGCACTCGTGGCGGTCGTCGAGACGTATCCTGCGCGCGATGCCGTCACACGCACCGCCACTGCCCGGTCTGCATCGGCTGCCACCAGGACATACTCCGAGGAGGTGGCGCCGGAAATCGGGGCTCCGTCGCGCAGCCATTGGAATGCGTAGGCCGATGGCACCGGTCGCCACGCGCCCGTCGCGGCGGTGAGCGTGCGTCCGACCGTTCCCGTCCCGGTGACGACCGGCGTTCCGACCGTGGTGAAGGGGCGAGGCTCGGCCGGCGTGGCCGTCGGCGTCGGCGTCGGCGTGGGTGTCGCCGATGCCGACGGGCTTTGAGTCGCAGCGCTTGCGACGGCCGAGGGCGCGAACGGCGCGACGGCGACGGCCGCCGCGAGAAGCGAGAGCCCGATCAGGCTGGACAGAGCGCGGCGCTTGCGGGCACGAGAAGTCACTGGCTCCCTCCGGGGGGTGTCGGGGCGGGCGCCCGGGGGCGCAGCGTCACGGTACCAGACACACCGCCGGGGAGGGTGGAGCCGTGCCGTCGACGTGAGCCGCCGCGCGACGAACGGGACCGGTCAGCCGTCCCGGCCCGAGCGAACGAGCTGATCGACGATGGCCGGATCACTCATCAGAGGAACACTCAAGCACAGGCTCACGACGACGAAAGTCACCACGGCCCCCACCAGAGGAATCCACCACGACAGGCGCCCACGACGCAGCACGCGCCACGACAGCCACGCCGTGATCATCCAGCCGGCGATGAACACGACTCCACCGACCATCCCCCACGTGCGGGCGGTGTTGGTCGCGGTGAACTCGCCGTCGATTCCCGCATAGTCGAGCCACACCTGCGCGAAGGCCGCGTAGTCGAACAGCTGTGGAACGGTGGTGACCACCGTGAACAGCCCGTAGGCGAGCAACGCGATGGTCACGAACCGATCCCCGCGCCGAGGGCGCATCTCCGGCGTTCCGGCGACGAACGAGGATGCGGCGAACGGCGCCGGCGGAGGCGAGTCGCTCAGAGCACCGGGGGCGGCGGCGCCGTCTTCAGGCGAGATCCGCATCCGCTCCTGCTGCTGTTCGGGTGTCGCGTATTCCCCGTAGCGGGGCGCGGGCCGCCCCTCCGGATCCGTCGTCACGGACGACCCCGGCCGCCGAGAGCACGATCATCGCGCCGGCCACTGGCATCCTGGCGAAGTTCCTTGGGAAGCGAGAACATGAGGTCCTCTTCGGCGGTGCGCACCTCCGCGACATCTCGATAGCCCGCACCCGCGAGCTCTTCGAGCACCTCTTCGACGAGCACCTCGGGAACCGAAGCGCCGGAGGTCACCCCGACCGTCTCGACTCCGTCGAGCCAGGACTGGTCGATCTCGTCGGCGTAGTCCACGCGGTACGCGGCCTTGGCCCCGTACTCGAGCGCGACCTCGACCAAGCGAACACTGTTGGACGAGTTGGCAGAACCCACGACGATCACGAGGTCGGCGTCGCGCGCGACCTTCTTGATGGCCACCTGACGGTTCTGGGTGGCGTAGCAGATGTCGTCGGAGGGGGGATCCTGCAGCTGCGGGAAACGCTCACGCAGCCGCCGCACCGTCTCCATCGTCTCGTCGACGGACAGCGTGGTCTGCGACAGCCAGACGACCTTGGACGGATCCTTCACCTCGACGGTCGCGGCCTCTTCGGGCGAGTTGACCACGGTCACGTGATCGGGTGCCTCGCCGGCGGTGCCCTCGACCTCTTCGTGGCCCTCGTGACCGATCAGGAGGATCTCGTAGTCGCTGCGGGCGAACCGCACGGCTTCGCGGTGCACCTTGGTCACGAGCGGACACGTCGCGTCGATGGCTTTGAGTCCGCGCTCGGCGGCGGCGCCGACGACGGCGGGGGAAACCCCGTGAGCACTGAAGACGACGTGCGCACCCGGCGGAACCTCGTCGACCTCCTCGACGAAGATCGCGCCCTTGGCTTCGAGCTCGGTCACCACGTGGATGTTGTGGACGATCTGCTTGCGCACGTACACCGGCGCCCCGTAACGCTCCAGCGCCTTCTCGACGGCGATCACCGCGCGGTCGACACCAGCGCAGTAACCGCGCGGCGACGCCAACAGCACCCGCTTCTGTCCGGCGACGGGGTTATCCTGGAGCCGCCCCCGCGCTCCCGGCACACGGGTGCCCATGACTCGGGGCAGGGGCAGGTGGACCGCGGAAGTGCTCACCCGTCGATTCTACGAGGCTCAACCTGGCAGGGGCCCGATCCCCGGGCGGCGGATCGCCCCGCCCGAACGCCGGGCACCGGGAGCTCGAACCCACGAAGGAGAAGCAGTGACGTCGTTCGAGATCGCCGAGGGCGACGCTGCTCCGCCCGATGCGGTCCATCCGCGCGACTCCTCTCCCCAGGCGCCGACGTCGGTGTCGCGTCTGAACGAGACGATCCGCGACTTCGTCCAGCGCTGGAACTCCGTGTGGGTCGAAGGCGAGATCACCTCCTGGAACCTGCGCGGCGGGCACGTGTTCGGGCGGATGAAGGATGCCGGCGGCGAGGAGACGATCTCCTTCCGGCTCTGGGCATCGACGCTCCAACGGATGTCGGACCGCATCTCCGTTGGAGACAGCGTGATCGCGTGCGTCAAGCCCGACTACTTCATCAAGACGGGCGACTTCACCTTCACGGTCTCCTCGATGCGGCACACCGGCATCGGCGATCAACTCGAACGTCTCGAGCGCCTGCGCACACGGCTGCGGGCCGAGGGGCTCTTCGATCCGTCACGCAAGAGGCGACCGCCCTTCCTCCCTCACGTGATCGGACTCATCACCGGCCAGCGCAGCGACGCCGAGAAGGACGTGCATCGCAACGCGGAGCTGCGCTGGCCCCACGTGCGGTTCCGCACGATCCATGCCGCCGTGCAGGGAGAGCGCTGTGTGCCCGAGACGATCGCGGCGCTGACCGCGCTGGATGCCGATCCCGAGGTGGATGTGATCATCATCGCCCGCGGGGGCGGAGATCCGCAGACCCTGCTGGGTTTCTCCGACGAGCGGCTGCTGCGTGCGGTGGCAGCCGTCGCCACACCGGTGGTCTCGGCGATCGGCCACGAGAACGACCATCCCCTGCTCGACGATGTGGCCGATGTGCGCGCCTCCACGCCCACCGACGCCGCCAAGCGCGTCGTCCCGGATGTCTCGGAGCAGCGGGCGCTGGTGCAGCAGCTGCGCAGCCGGGCAGCGACCCGTCTCACCCACCGTGTGACGCACGACATCGCCCAGCTCGAGCAGTTGCGTTCCCGACCCGTGCTGCGCGACCCCGAGTCGCTCCTGACCGGCCGGGCCCAAGAGGTGTGGACGCTGACCTCGCGCGGACGCGAGCAGGTGCGTCAGCGCTGGGACTCCGCTGCCACCTCGGTGGCGGAGCTGCGCGCGGGTCTACGCGCCCTGTCACCCGGGGCGACCCTGGCGAGGGGGTATGCCATCGCTCACCTGCCGGAGGGCGTCATCGTGCGCGATGCCGCGCAAGCGCCCGGCGGCACCGAGGTCGTGGTCACCGTCGCGCGCGGCTCCTTCGCGGCGCGCTCGGACGGGCCCCTGGCCGATGATCCCGGAACGAGTCCGCCCGACCGTGAGGCACGCACCGACGGGTCCACACCGCCCTCCCCCGACGCCGAGCCACCGTCCGCGGGATCGTAGGATGGACGCATGAGCAGCGACGGTTCCGCAGACATCGCCGACCTGTCGTTCGAGCAGGCGCGTGACGAGCTCGTGCGCGTGGTCGCAGAGCTCGAACAGGGCGCTCCCACCCTGGAGGAATCCTTGGCGCTGTGGACCCGTGGCGAGGCCCTGGCGACCCGATGCGAGGAGTGGCTGCTGGGCGCCAAGCGCCGGCTGGACGCGGCACGGTCGACGGGTACGGAGAGCTGATGGCATCCGGCCCCCGCATCGTCGCAGAGCTCGGACGACCGGAGACGCCCGAGGAGACAGCCGCACGCAAAGCGGAGTCCTCGCGGGTCTATCGGTCGAGCCAGACGTTTCGGAACCTGATCGCCGCGCTGCTCATCACGGTCGCCGTCGTCGCAGTGGTCTACTTCGGGGTTCCCCGTGGCACGCCCCCCGAGCCCGAACCGGTCGACGTGCCCGCTGCGGCCCAGGAGGTGGCCTCCTCCCTCGATCGCACGGTGATCGTTCCCGAGGTGCCCGAGCGGTGGCGGGCCAACTCTGCGCGCGTCGTCGACGGCGCCTGGCGGGTCGTCTACGCGCCTGCCTCGGGATTCGTGCACGTGGCACAGGGCTTCGACGCCGACGCCGACTGGCCGGCGCGCCTGCTCGGCGGGTATGCGCCCACCGATGAAGTCACGATCGACGGCATCTCGTGGGACGCGTACACCCTTCCCGGGGATGCCGGCATCCGCTACGCACTCGTGACTCCCGCCGGGCCCGACACGGTCGCCGTCTACGGCTCGGTGACGGCCGAGACGGCCGCCGAGGCCGCGGCGGGATTGACCGACCAGATTCGATCTCTCCAGAAGGAGGAGCCGTGACCGACACCCACCCCTCACCGGCGAAGGTCTGGGACGAGATGCGGCGCGGCAACGCGCGGTTCGTCGCCGGCGAGCCGCGTCATCCGCGCCAGGACGTCGAACGCCGTCACGAACTGACCAGCGCCCAGAAGCCGCGAGCCGTGCTCTTCGGATGTTCGGACTCGCGTCTGGCGGCTGAGATCATCTTCGACAAGGGGCTCGGCGATCTGTTCGTCGTCCGCAACGCCGGCCAGGTCGTATCGGACTCCGCGATCGCGAGCATCGAGTACGCCGTGGCGGTACTCGACGTGTCGCTCATCATCGTGCTCGCCCACGATCAGTGCGGCGCCGTCCGCGCCGCGATCGACTCGACCGCACTCGACGCTCCGGAGCTCCCTCCGCACATCTGGCGCCTCATCGCGAAGATCGTGCCGGCCGTCAAGCGCGTCCTGCGCGCCAGCGACGGCGCGACCGCCGAGACCATCGACCCCGAGCTGGTCGGTCGGGAGCACCTGCGCAACACGGTCGGTGAGCTCATGGCATCGTCTCGGCTCATCAGCGACGCCGTTGCGGAGGGCCGGCTCGCGATCGTGGGCGCCAACTACCGGCTCGGCGAGGGCACCGCAGTACCGCAGGTCACCGTCGGCATCGACGACTGACCTGCAGCCGCCCCCACGATCGAAGACACCGCGCCGCCGAGCACCGACCAGAACCTGAGGAAACAAGGACGTGACCGAGATGACCGACTCCGCCGACTACCGCATCGAGCACGACACCATGGGCGAGGTGCGGGTGCCCGCATACGCGCTGTATGCCGCCCAGACCCAGCGCGCCGTGGAGAACTTCCCGATCTCCGGCACGGGACTCGAATCGACACAGATCGCCGCGCTGGCGCGCATCAAGAAGGCCGCCGCTCTCGCCAACAAGGAGCTCGGCACCCTTGACGGGGCCATCGCCGACGCGATCGCGTGGGCCGCCGACGAAGTGATCACCGGTCGCCACGACTCCCAGTTCCCCGTGGACACCTACCAGACGGGGTCGGGCACTTCGTCGAACATGAACATGAACGAGGTGCTCGCCACGCTCGCCTCGCAGCATCTGGGCGCTGCAGTGCACCCCAATGACCACGTGAACGCGTCCCAGTCCTCCAACGACGTGTTCCCGACCTCGGTGCACATCGCTGTCACCCAGGCCCTCATCGACGACCTCATCCCGGCGCTCGACCACCTCGCGGTCGCGCTCGAGGCCAAGGCAGACCTCTGGAAGGACGCGGTCAAGTCCGGCCGCACCCACCTCATGGACGCCACCCCGGTCACACTCGGCCAGGAGTTCGGCGGGTATGCGCGTCAGATCCGCCTCGGCATCGAACGCGTTCAGGCGGTTCTCCCCCGCGTGGGCGAGGTCCCCCTCGGCGGCACCGCCGTCGGAACCGGCATCAACACCCCCCTCGGGTTCCCGCAGAAGGTGATCGCCCTGCTGCAGGCCGAGACCGAGCTGCCGATCACCGAGGCCAAGGACCACTTCGAGGCGCAGGCCAACCGTGACGGCCTCGTCGAGGCCTCCGGGGCATTGCGCACGATCGCCGTCTCGCTGACCAAGATCAACAACGACATCCGCTGGATGGGGTCCGGCCCCAACACCGGCCTGGGAGAGCTCCACATCCCCGATCTTCAGCCGGGATCGTCCATCATGCCCGGCAAGGTGAACCCCGTGGTGCCCGAGGCGACCCTCATGGTGTGCGCGCGGGTGATCGGCAACGACGCCACCGTCGCGTGGGCGGGAGCCTCCGGCTCGTTCGAGTTGAACGTCGCGATCCCGGTGATGGGAACCGCTCTTCTCGAGTCGATCCGGCTGCTGTCGAACGCGATGCGGGTGCTCGCCGACAAGACCATCGACGGTCTGGAGGCGAACCTCGAGCGCGCGGCCGCCTACGCGGGGATGTCACCGTCGATCGTCACCCCGCTCAACAAGCTCATCGGCTACGAGGCGGCGGCGAAGATCGCCAAGCACGCGGTCGCGAAGGGCATCACCGTGCGCGAGGCCATCGTCGATCTCGGCTACCTCGAGCGAGGCGAGCTGACCGAAGCGCAGCTCGAAGAAAAACTTGATCTCCTCTCAATGACCCACCCTGGTTGATAATCAGAGAGTGAACCGCACGATCACCGTGCATTCTCGCCGCGCGCGCATCCTGGGGCTGTTGGTCGCCGTTGTCGCGGCGGGCTTTGCACTCGCAGCGCTGGGCGTCGTCCTGGTGCACGTCATCACCGACCAGCCACTGCCCTGGGCGGCCATTCCGGTGTACCTGTGCGTCGCCGTCGCCACGCTGGCGGTGACCGCGGTGGTGGGGTGGATCGTGCTTCCCTCCGCCCCCTTCGAGGGGTTCGCCTCCGACGGCGACGAGACGGCGTACGAGGCCCAGCGACGGCTGCTCGACGACGTGCGGCACGAGCTGAAGACACCCATCACCATCGTGAGGGGACACCTCGAGGTCATGGACCCCCACGATCCGGCGGACGCGGCTGCGATCCGGGAGCTGGGTATCGCCGAACTCGACCGCATGACACGACTCATCGGCGACATCGACCTGCTGGCGGCCGTCGAGACCGACAAGTTCACCCTGACCGACGTCGATGTGGCCGTGCTCACCCAACGCGTCGGCGAGCTCGTCACGGTGATCCCCGACCACACCTGGAGTGTCGAGCAGTCCACGCCCGCGATCGTCCGCGGCGACAGTGACCGCCTGCTGCAGGCGTGGTTGCAGCTGGCCGACAACGCGGCGAAGTACACCCCGCCGGGAAGCGCGATCGAGGTCGGCAGCGCCGCTCACGCCGGCGGGGTTCAACTGTGGGTGCGCGATCACGGCCCGGGCATCCCCCCGGCCATGCGCCACCGGATCTTCCGCAGATTCGATCGCGGCAGCGGCAAGCGAGCCGTCGGCGGATCGGGCCTGGGCCTGGCGATCGTCGACGCGATCGCCAAAGCCCATCGCGGCCACTGCACCATCGCCGAGACCCCCGGAGGCGGCGCCACCTTCACACTGGAGATCCCCATCGGCACGAGGGCGCACGTGCCCTCACCCGTTCGTGCCGGTGACGTTCTCCTGCAACGAGAGGCCACCGGATGACTCGCATACTCGTCGTCGACGATGAACCGCACATCGTCTCGCTCGTCACTCGCGGGCTGCACGCCGAAGGGTACGACACCGTCATCGCCGATGACGGTGCCGAAGCGCTCGAACGCGCGTCGGAACCCGACATCGACCTGATCGTGCTCGACGTGGGGCTGCCCACGATGGACGGGTTCGAGGTCCTGCGGCACCTGCGCGCGTCCGGCAGCACTGTTCCGGTGATCATGCTCACCGCGCGCAGCGGCACGAGCGACACGATCGAGGGTCTGGATGCCGGTGCCAGCGACTACGTGTCCAAGCCCTTCGCCGTGGCCGAGCTCCTGGCACGCGTGCGCTCCCGCCTCCGCGAAGCCGCTTCCGCACCGACGGTCCTGCAACGAGGAGACGTCACGCTCGACGTGCTGGCGCGCAGCGTTCGTGTCGGTGACCGCGACGTCGACCTCTCCGCCCGCGAGTTCGCCCTCGCGGAGCAGTTCCTACGTCACCCTGGCGAGGTACTCACCCGTGAGGTGCTGCTGAGCCGGGTGTGGGGACTCGACTTCGACCCGGGCTCGAACGTGGTCGACGTGTACGTGCGCTACCTTCGCGCCAAGATCGGTCCCGACAACATCGTCACCGTGCGCGGTGAGGGCTATCGCTGGGACTGACATGCGATCGCTCCCCACCGAAGACACCATCGTCACCTATCCGGATGGCGCGGTGACCGGCCACGCCACGGTCGTCCATACCGAACCTGTTGCCGACGGACGCATCGCGGTGCTGCTCGACCGTACCCCGGCTCATCCAGTCGACACCGCGTGGCCCGATCAGCCGGCCGACCGGGGTTCCCTGCAGGGTGACGACGGGGCCATCGCCCCGCTCGTGGGGATCGTCACCGGCGGCATCCACGACGGTGCCCTCTTCATCGGGCCGAACCTTCCCGTGCGAACGGGGACGGAAGGATGGATCTTCGTCGTCGCACACCTGGTCCAGGCGCCGGCACCCGAGATCGGCGCCCGCGTGCACGTCGATGTCGACGCGGCATATCGACGGGCCCTGTCGATCGGCCACACCGCATGCCACCTCGCCTCACTCGCGCTGGATCACGCCCTCCGCGACGCGTGGACGAAGGATCCGCCCCGCGATGCACTCGGCCACCCGGCCTTCGACGCGCTCGCCATCGAGACATCCGCGATCGAACCCTTCGGTTCCGTCGACCGCTACCGCATCGGCAAGTCGCTGCGCCGCAGAGGTTTCGACCCCGGCGCTCTGGACGACCTCGACGGCCTCGCAGAACGGGTCACGAACACCCTGCGGCAGTGGCTGCGGACAGAGTCATCGGTCGCGATCGAGCGCGACGACGACGGGCTGTCCGCGCGGCGCCGTTGGGTGTGCGAGCTGCCGGACGGACGTGTGTCGATTCCGTGCGGTGGCACCCATGTCACCAGCCTGCGGGAGCTGGACGACGTGGCCGTGTCTTTCGCGGTCGCTTCTGTAGACGGTGGTCTCGCACTCACGATGACGACGTCCGCCCGCGCGGCGGATGTCAACGGTTGACACGACGACCCCGCCCCTCCCGTCGACGGAGGACGGCGGTCCGGACGACTGTCGCCACCCGGACCGCCGCATGCCGTGTCGCCTCAGCTCAACTCGCCCTGCTCCAGGAGGTCGGTCACCAGCGCGGCGATCGCCGAACGCTCCGACCGCGACAGCGTGACGTGCCCGAACAGGTCGTGTCCCTTCAGGGTCTCGATCACCGACGCGATGCCGTCGTGGCGCCCCACCCGGAGGTTGTCGCGCTGCCCCACGTCATGGGTGAGGACGACTCGCGAGTTCTGTCCGATGCGGCTGAGCACCGTCAGGAGCACGTTGCGCTCGAGCGACTGCGCCTCGTCGACGATCACGAAGGCGTCGTGCAGCGAACGCCCGCGGATGTGCGTGAGAGGCATGACCTCGAGCAATCCCCGCGCCACCACCTCTTCGAGCACGTTGCCCGACACCACCGAGCCGAGGGTGTCGAAGACGGCCTGACCCCACGGGTTCATCTTCTCGGCCTGGTCGCCGGGGAGGTAGCCGAGCTCCTGCCCGCCCACGGCGTAGAGCGGGCGGAACACGATGATCTTCTTCTGCTGCGATCGCTCCAGCACCGCCTCGAGGCCGGCGCAGAGGGCGAGGGCCGACTTTCCGGTGCCCGCCCGCCCGCCCAGCGAGACGATCCCCACCTCCGGGTCGAGCAGGAGGTCGATCGCGATGCGCTGCTCCGCCGACCGGCCGTGCAGACCGAACACCTCACGGTCTCCTCGCACAAGCCGGAACTCGCCGTCGCCGCTCACCCGTCCCAGCGCCGAGCCCCGCTCCGAATGGATGACGAGCCCGGTGTTCACCGGGAGCCCTCGTACGTCTTCGCTCAGCGCGACCTCGGCCTCGTAGAGGTCGCTCATGTCGTCGCCGGAGATGTCGATGGAGGTGATACCCGTCCAGCCGGAGTCGACCGCCTGCTCCGCGAGGTACTCCTCGGCGTGGAGCCCGAGCGATGCCGCCTTCACGCGCATGGGAAGGTCCTTCGAGACGACGGTGACCTGGTGTCCCTCCTGTGAGAGGTGCATCGCGACCGCGAGGATGCGCGTGTCGTTGTCACCCAATCGCATGCCCGCCGGAAGCACGGTCGGATCGGTGTTGGTCAGTTCGACACGCAGGGTTCCCTCGTCTCCCACGGGGACGGGAAAATCGAGTCTGCCGTGCTCGACGCGCAGTTCATCGAGGTGACGGAGGGCCTGGCGGGCGAAGTAGCCGATCTCCGGGTCGTTGCGTTTTCCCTCGAGCTCACCGATGACGATGACCGGAACGACGACCGAATGCTCGGCGAATCGGAAGAACGCCCGCGGGTCACTGAGCAGGACCGACGTATCCAGCACGTATGTGCGGAGGTCCTGATCTGCGGCTCGTCCGCCTGTGGTGACGCGGCGCTGCTTCTCTGGTGCTCGTGTGGTCACAACCCACTCCCGCCCCGGGTTGTTCACCCGGCTGCCGCGAGTCGACCAGGGCCACGAGTCAGTGGATGGCCGACTCGACCGGGCGCCTTGCCCGATGTCATGACCGTACGTCTCCCCCACGACACCGGGGCCTCACGACACGCCGCCGAAGATGTCGTCCGGGTTAAATCTCGCGTCAGCTACCGTAGCGGCGATCACGCGACGCGAAGTCCCGGATCGCGCGAAGGAAGTCGACCTCGCGGAGGTCGGGGCCGAGCGCCTCCACGAAATAGAACTCCGAGTGAGCCGACTGCCAGAGCAGGAAGTCGCTCAGCCGCTGCTCCCCGGACGTACGGATCACGAGATCGGGGTCGGCCTGCCCCCCGGTGTAGAGATGCTCGCCGATCTCCTCCGGCGTCAGACTCGCAGCCAGCTCCTCCAGCGAGCCGCCGCGCTCCTGATGCTTGCCGATGATGCGGCGCACGGCATCCACGATCTCGCCACGCCCGCCGTAGCCGACCGCGAGATTGACATGCAGCCCCGTGTTGCCTGCGGTGCGCTCCTCGGCCGTCCGCAGGGCGCGGGCAAGGTCGGGCGGCAGGATGTCGGCGCGTCCCACGTGCTGAACCCGCCACTGCGGCTCATGGGAGATCGCCTCGGCGAGCTCGGCGATGATCTCGATGAGATCGGCCAGTTCCCGCGAGTCACGTTTGGTGATGTTGTCGGTGGACAACAGGTACAGCGAGACCACCCGGATGCCGAGGTCATCGCACCAGCGCAGGAACTCGCGCATCTTGGCGGCACCCGCCCGGTGGCCGTCGGCAACGGTGGAATACCCCGCCTGGCGCGCCCAGCGCCGGTTGCCGTCGATCATCATGGCGACGTGGTGGGGAACGGTCTGCGGCGTCAAGCGTCGCTTCAGCCGCGAACTGTAGAGGCGATAGAGCAGCCCGCGCCCCTCGCCTGCACCATTCGCCGTCACGAGGTCTACGGTACCCCGCGAGACGCGCCGCCGTATGTGGGGTGGAGCATACGGCGCGGCGTAGGCTCGAAAGCGTGACCGCCTCCGGCGAGGGCCCTGAGATGCCCCAGCTTCCTCTGATCGACGCCGCTGCGGCGAGCGCCCATGTCGAGCTCAAGCCCACATGGCGTGGCTGGATCCATGCCGCGACCTTCCCTGTCGCGATCGCTGCCGGAATCGTGCTGATCCTCGTGGCCCAGGGTGCCGCCGCGAAGTGGGCGAGCGCGGTGTTCATGGCCACGTCGCTGCTGCTGTTCGGCAACTCGGCGCTGTATCACCGGTTCCACTGGGGCCCGCGCGCCAAGGCCGTGCTCAAGCGCATCGACCACGCCAACATCCTGCTGCTGATCGCCGGAACCTATACGCCGATCGCGGTCCTGGCCCTTCCCCGCGACGAGGGGCTGCTCTTGCTGATCCTGGTGTGGACCGGCGCACTGCTGGGCATCCTCTTCCGCGTGTTCTGGATCAACGCGCCGCGATGGCTGTACGTCGCTCTCTATCTGCTTCTCGGATGGGCAGCCGTGATGTACATGGTCGACCTCTTCCAGGCCAGCGTGCCCATGATGTTCCTCGTCATCGCCGGCGGCCTGCTCTACACGGGAGGGGCGATCGTCTACGCCCTGAAGCGACCCAACCCGTGGCCGGGGCACTTCGGCTTCCACGAGATCTTCCACGTGTGCACGGTGCTCGCCTTCCTCTGCCACTGGACGGCATGCCTGCTCATAGCACTCGACCCGGTCAGTCCTTCGTTGGGTCTGGCGGGGTGAGGCCGGGCGCCGCGTCGTCGGCGGCGACGCCCGCGCTCGGCGTCGTGCCTGCGACGTCCTGCTCCGAACGGGCCTGCTCCTCGTCGAGCTGCTCGGCTATCTCCGATCGATAGCGCGCACGGCGGATGCGGCGCTGCATGTCGATGAGGAGGAAGACCACCGCGATCGCGATCACCGCGATACCGATGAACCCCGCCACACCCGGTGTGACGCTGTCGGGATCGATGGTGGGCGACGGAGACGGGGTGGGTGTGGTCATCGCGAGCCACGTGAGCGCGTGCATCTGTCCTCGTTCTGCGCCTGGAGCGCATAGCCTGGAACTCCAGCCTAGAAGATCGTCCTCGGCGCGCCGCACGCTCGCGCACGCCGTCGGCCTGAATCCCGGAAGCCCATGACCACCGACTCCCTCCGCGCCAAGCTCGACGACCGCTACGGACGATCGTCCACCCGGACACGTCGCGTGCGCTGGATCGTGATCGGCGTGATCGCCGCGCTGCTCGTGGTCTACGTGGGCTGGAACACGATCTCGCGGACGATGAACTCCGTGGACTACGACACGACGGGCTTCCGAGACGTCGACGACCAGGGCATCACCATCGACTTCCAGGTCACCTCACGACCGGATACGGCATTCGCCTGTGCCATCGAAGCGCAGGACAGCGACCACGGCGTGGTCGGCTGGCGCGTGGTCGAGTACCCCGCAGATCCGGCCCACACCCGCCGATTCAGCGAGCGCGTGCCGACGACGGCGCTCGCTACGACCGGTTTGGTCACCTCCTGCTGGATCCCGTAGGCTGTTGCGACATCCATGCGCCCCGGCACGCTCGCCGGGGCGTTCGGTTTACGAAGACTTCGTAACACCCGCACACCCCAAGGAGACGACGTGTCCAGCGACAGCACCGTGACCTTCCTCACGCAGGAGGCGTACGACCGCCTCGCCGCCGAGCTCGAGCACCTCTCCACCACCGGTCGCGAAGAGATCGCCAAGCGCATCGAGGCCGCACGTGAAGAGGGCGACCTGAAGGAGAACGGCGGGTACCACGCCGCCAAGGATGAGCAGGGCAAGCAGGAGGCGCGCATCCGCACGCTCCAGCAGCTGCTCAAGGAGGCGCAGGTCGGCGAGGCCCCCGAGTCCGACGGCACCGTCAAGCCGGGCACCGTCGTCACGGCCATCGTCGCCGGCGGCGAAGAGGTGTTCCTCCTCGGCAGCCGGGAGATCGGTGTCGGATCGGACCTCGACGTCTACAGCGAGGCCTCTCCCCTGGGGTCAGCCATCATCGGACTGCGCGAGGGAGCCACGACCTCCTACACCGCCCCCAACGGCCGCGAGATCGCCGTGGAGATCGTGAAGGTCGAAACCTTCACCGGCTGATCCGGGCACATCTCGCGAGAACGCGCGGCGATCAGTCGGGCATCACGCGCGCCTCGAACCCCGCTTGTTCGAGGATCGAGATGACGTGTGCACGGTGGTCCTCACCACGGGTCTCCACACTGAGCTGAAGGATGACCTCGCTGATCTGCAATCCCTGGCCGTGACGGGTGTGGAGCACTTCGGTGACGTTCGCCCCCGCGATCGACAACAGTTCCGAGACGCGGGCGAGCTGACCCGGGCGATCGGGAAGCGGGATCTGCAGCGTCATGTAGCGTCCCGAGGCCGACAGTCCGTGGGCAACGACCCGCTGCAACAGCAGAGGATCGATGTTTCCTCCCGACAGCACGACGACCGTGGGCCCCGTGGTCTTCACCTTTCCCGCGAGGATCGCGGCCACGCCCACGGCACCGGCGGGCTCCACGACCTGCTTCGCGCGCTCGAGCAGCACCAGCAGTGCGCGGGCGATGTCATCGTCGGTGACGGTGACGACCTCGTCGACCAGGTCTTTGATCACGGCGAAGGGGACATCGCCCGGACGCGCCACGGCGATGCCGTCGGCGATCGTCGGCGTCGTCTCCACCGTCATCGGCTCCCCCAGCGCGAGCGATGACGGATAGGCGGCAGAGTTCGCCGCCTGCACCCCGATGATGCGCACCGTGCGACCGTCGGCCGCTGCGCGCGCCTTGATGGCCGCCGCGACGCCGGCGATGAGCCCGCCGCCGCCGATACCGAGGACGACCGTCTCGACGTCGGGCACGTCGTCGTACACTTCGAGTCCCAGGGTGCCCTGGCCGATGATCACGTCGCGGTGATCGAACGGATGAATCAGGACAGCACCCGTGCGGTCGGCGAACTCCGCAGCAAGCCGCAGCGGGGTCTCGACGGTCTCGCCGTCGAGGATCACCTCTGCGCCGTAGCCCCGGGTCGCCAAGAGCTTGGGAACCGGGACCCCCAGCGGCATGAAGACGGTCGCCGGGATGCCGAGCTTCTGCGCGGCCCGCGCGACACCCTGAGCGTGGTTTCCCGCCGATGCCGCGACCACACCGCGTGCCCGTTCCTCCGCGGTCAGACGCGACATCCGATAGGCCGCACCGCGGATCTTGAACGACCCGGTGCGCTGCAGGTTCTCGAGCTTGAGCGAGACCGGCACGCCGAGCACCTCGCTGAGGTGCTCCGAGACGTCGATGGGGGTGCGCACCGCGACATCCGCGAGGAAGTCGGCCGCCTCCTCGAACTCGGCGAGCGAGGGTCGATCGGTCCCGCTCAGATGAGCGGTGTCACTCAGGGCGTGGGTCACGCGATACTCCTCTTCGTGCGCGGCACGGTGCTCCAGATCAGTTCGGCGGGGTCAGGCCGTCCGCCCGTCTCCCACTGACGTCGTGAGAGATAGAGCGCGACCACGTTGACGAATGCTGCCAACGGCACGGCGAACAGGGCGCCGGGGATGCCGGCGATCATCGCTCCGCCTGCCACGACCAGCACGACGGCGAGCGGGTGCACCTTCACTGCCGCGCCCATCATGAGCGGCTGTAGGACATGGCCTTCGAGCTGCTGCACACCGAGCACCACGATCAGCATCCACAGGGCGATCCATGGCCCGTTGTAGACGAGGGCGAGGAACACGGCCAGTGCACCGGTGACGACGGCGCCGACGAAGGGGATGAACGAACCCAGGAACACGAGCACAGCCACGGGTATGGCCAACGGCACTCCCAGGAGAGCCGCGCCGAGCCCAATACCGACCGCATCGATGCTCGCCACGAACAGCTGCGTGCGAGCGTAGGTGACCACTGTGGCCCAACCGGCCTGCCCCGCTCCGTCCAAGGCCGGGCGCGCGGCCGACGGGAACAGCCGAACCACCCACCTCCAGATGCCGCCGCCGTCCGCGAGGGTGCACAGCAGGATGAAGAGGGTCAGAAGCGCGCCGGTGGCGACATGACCGACCGTGGAGCCCACCACGAGCGCCCCGGACCACAGCGTGTCGGCCTGCTGCTGCAGGAACGTCCCAGCCTGCGCGAGCAGATCGTCGATCTGCTTCTCGGTGAGGTGAAGCGGGCCATCGATCAGATACTGCCGGAAGTTCTCGACGGCGGTGACGGTGCTGGCCTGCACCTTGGGCCATTCCCGGGTGATCTGCCAGATCGCCAGGTACAGCAGTCCGCTGATGATCGCCAGGGTTCCGAGCACGCTGATGATGAGGGCGATCCATCGCGGCACGCGGTGGCGGAGCATCCACGTGAACGCAGGCCAGACGAGCGCGGTGACGAGCAGTGCGATCAGCAGCGGGATCACCAGCAGCTTCAGCTGGATGACGATCCAGATCACGATCGCGACGGCTGCGGCGAGCACCACGAACCGCCAGGCGTAGGCCGTTGCCACCCGCAGGCCCCGCGGCACCGAACTCCCGATCTCGGTGGACACCGTACGCACACGGAGGGCGTCGAGGAACGACCCTCGGGGCTTCGGGTCAGAAGGCCGCGGATCTGAGCCGGTCATCTCGACAGTCTACGGCCCGGCATATGCGCCGCCGGGCACCCATGCGCCTCAGAATCTGCCGCCCATTTCGCGCAGTCGGGCGATGCGCTCAGCGAGCGGAGGGTGGGTCGCATACAGGCGGGCCACCGCACCGGGGCGCAGCGGATTGCTGATCCACAAGTGCGCCATCGAGGTGCTCTCCTTGGCCAGCGGCCGCCCGTGTTCGGCGAGTTTGGCCAACGCCGAGGCGAGCCCGTCGGGGTCGCGCGTGGTCATGGCACTCGTCGCGTCGGCGAGGTATTCGCGCTGCCGCGAGATCGCAGCCTGCACGACTCCCGCCAGCAGAGGCGCCACGATTGCGGCGATGACCCCGAAGAGGATGAACACGAGCTGTGCCTGGTTGTTGCCACGGCCCCGTCCACCGAAGAACGCGATCCGCATCATGACATCGGCGAGAATTCCGACCGCCACCACCAGCCCGAACACCACGAGCGCGACGCGGATGTCATAGTTGCGGATGTGCCCGAGCTCGTGACCGAGCACGCCCTCCAACTCACGGTCGGTCATCAGCTCGAACAGCCCCGTGGTGACGGTGATCGAGGCCTCTTCGGGAGTGCGGCCGGTGGCGAAGGCGTTGGGGGCGGGATCGTCGACCACATAGAGCCGCGGCATCGGGGTGCCGGTCGTGATGCACAGGTTCTCGACAAGGCGGTAGTAGCGCGGGGCATCTTCGCGGGTGACCGGCAGGGCACCGGCCATCGCCAGAGCCTCCTTGTCGGCGACGAAGTACTGCACGGTCGCGTAGCCGCCGGCGAAGACCAGGATGAACGCCGTGATCCACCAGTTGTTGCCCGCCAGCCAGCCGGCGAGGAGCCCGAGCGCGCCCAGCACAAGCACGAACCCCGTCAGAATGAACCAGGTGTTGCGCTTGTTCCGCGCGATGGCCGAGTACATCCGTCACCCCTGAGACGATCGCCCGGCGGTGAGCGCCGGGCGATCACACGGTCAGAACTGGATCCGAGGCGGTTCGGCGATCGCCGCGCCGTCGACGACCTCGAAGAATTCACGCTCCGTGAAGCCGAGGTTTCGGGCGAACAGGTTGTTCGGGAAGACCTTGATCTTGGTGTTGAGTTCGCGCACGCCACCGTTGTAGAACCGTCGAGACGCCTGGATCTTGTCTTCGGTGTCGACCACGGCCTGCTGCAGCTGGAGGAAGTTCTGGCTGGCCTGCAGCTGCGGGTAGGCCTCTGCGACCGCGAACAGCGACTTCAGCGCCTGTTGCATGTGACCCTCGGCCACCCCCGCATCGGCGGGAGTGGACGCCGTCAGTGTCTCGGCGCGAGCGCGAGTGACGTTTTCGAACACCGCCTTCTCGTGCGCAGCGTATCCCTTGACCGCTTCGATCAGATTGGGCAGCAGATCGGCGCGGCGCTTGAGCTGCACGGTGATGTCGCTCCACGCCTCGTCGACGCGGACGTTCAGCGCGACGAGCGAGTTGTACGTCGCCCACAGGTAGATTCCGACGATCACGACGAGGCCGACGACGATCAGAACGGGGATCAGCCACTCCATAGCACTCCCAACGGTTGTGTGCTCATCCTATCCACCGTCATGCGGTGGTCAGGCACGCGCGGAAGCACTCTCAGGCGTTACTCACCGAGCACGCGATCGAGGTAGGCGTTGCGGAATCGCCGCTCGGGATCGAGGCGGTCACGCAGGGCGACGAAGTCATCGAAGCGTGGGTATCGCTGCCGGAGCGCCCCGGCATCCAGAGTGTGGAGCTTTCCCCAGTGCGGCCGGCCGCCGAAGCCCTGCATGACCTGCTCGACGGCAGCGAAGTAGGCATGGTGGTCGGCGCGCCAGTACCGGTGCACCGCGAGGTAGCCGGTGTCGCGTCCGTACGCCGTCGACATCCACAGGTCGTCACCGGCGGCCACGCGCACTTCGACAGGGAACTCGACCCGCCAGCCGTGCTCGTCGATGACGCGCTGGAGCGCACGAAAGGCGTCCGTCAGATTCTCCAGCGGCACGGCGTACTCCATCTCGCGGAAGCGCACGCCTCGAGCCGTGGCGAAGACCCGGTGCGAGGCATCGGAGAACGTCCGGTCGCCCCAGACGCGGGAAGACAACCGGTTGATGCCGGGCACTGCTGCCGGCGCCACGCGCCCGGCCGTGCACACGATCTGATGCGCCACGTTGCCGACGAGGATGTCGTCGACCCAGCGCATGAGCGGAGCCGGTGGCGCCGTGGCGGAACCGGCAGGCAGGCGCGTATTGGTCTTGGTGAGGGCGACATCGGTGTGCGGGAACCAGTAGAACTCGACATGGTCGTCTTTCCGCACCCGTTCCCCCAGCTGGTCCAGCACCTCCCTCAGCGGTTCGGGCTGCTCGACCGCCCGCAGGACGAAGGCGGGCACGCACTGGAGAGTCACGTCGACCAGGATGCCGAGAGCGCCGAGGCCCAGCGCGACCGCGGGCAGCAGCTCCGCGTTCTCGTTCTCGTCGACGGTGAGCACCTCCCCGTCGGCGGTGACGAGGGTGGCGGCGGTGACCTGCGTCGCGATGCCGCCGAACCCGAGGCCCGTGCCGTGCGTGCCTGTGGAGATCGCACCGGAGATCGACTGCCGATCGATATCCCCCAAGTTCGGCATGGCCAGCCCGAACGGGGCCAGCAGCGCGGGGATACGATGCAGTCGGGTGCCCGCCAGCAGTCGTACGCGCTGGCGTTCGCGGTCGACGGAGACGAGGCCCGACAGGTCGGAGAGCTCCAACAGCACACCGGGAGCGGCGGCGATGCCGGTGAAACTGTGACCTGCGCCCACGGCCTTTACCGACATGCCGCGAGCAGCGGCGGCGCGCACCGACCTGCGCACCGCCTCGACCGTGGGGGGATACTCCACGCGCTGCGGACGCACACGCTCCGTGCGCGCCCAGTTCTGCCACACGCCACCGGGCCTGGTCACAGGAAGCTCTTCCCTTCGCCTCGGTAGGTCGGCACCTCGCCGACGAGCTGATCGCCCCGGGTCAGATGGTAGCGGTCGATGCGTTCGGCCAGCTCTCCGCTCTTGGCATGGCGGAACCACACGCGATCACCCACGCGCAGGGACCGCGCCGCCTCACCGTGCACCGGGGTCTGCACCTCTCCGGCTCCCTCTCGAGCGAGCGTGCGCAGGCCCGCCGGCCACACCGGCAGGGGCTGGCGTGAGGCCACGGGCGGGCCTGAGGCGATCCATCCGCCGCCGAGCACAGTGGCGATATCGGCGGCGGGCTTGCGGACGACCTCGAGCGCGAAGGCCGCGGCGGGCGCCGGGTCGAACGCACGGTAGCCGTCGAACAGGTGCCCGGCAAGCAGTCCGCTTCCGGCGGTGGTCTCGGTGACGGCCTGATCGGCGGAGGTCATCTCCAGCGAACCCGTGCCCCCACCGTTCACGAACTCCAGCGGCACGATGTCGCGCACGGCCGCGACGATTGCGCCACGTCGGTCGGTCAGTTCCTGAGCGCTCCGGCGCTGCATCCATCTGATCACCGCGTCGCCCGAGCCGGTGGCATCGGGTTGACCGGCGATCTGCGCTTCGTACATCATGAGCCCCACCAGCCGGAACCCCTCGCGGGCACTGATGCGGCGAGCCAAGCGCGACACCTCGGCCGCGTCGTGAACAGGAGACCGCCTGACACCGATGTGTCCGAGCACCGGCGCCCGCCACGAGGCGTCGGCGTCGATGGCCAGCCGCACGGCGGTGCGCTGGGTGGGAGGAGCGACGGCATCGATGAGGTCGAGTTGGGCGAGGTCGTCGACCATGAGCGTGATGCGCGAGGCGGCCGTCTCGTCGGAAGCCAATCTCGCCAATGCCTCGCGGTCGGCGGTCGGGTAGCCGAGCACGACATCGTCGTGCTCCCGAGCCAGCCAGAGCGCTTCGGGAAGGGTGAAGGCGAGGATGCCACGGTATCCCGCCATCCCGAGCGTGGCCTCCAGCACTTCGCGTACGCGGATCGACTTGCTCGCCACACGGATCGGCACCCCGCCGGATCGGACGACGAGGTCGAGCGCGTTGAACTGAAGCGCATCGAGGTCGATGCTCGCGACGGGCCCCGACAACGCCGAGACGGCATCCGTGCGCGCCTTCCAATACGAGGCGGCGTCTTTCCACGGCTCTCTCGCACTCGCCCGCACGGCAAGAAGATCGAGGGTCATCGGAGCTCCTTCGCGCGTCGCTGAGCGGCGCTGTTGCCATCAGTGCGCTCCAGCCTAGGTGTTCTGGCGGAGCGCGCATGAGTCAGGGACGAGCGCAGGCACATCGTGGGATGTGCGAAGCGGGCGCGTGGACCGGATCGCTGCTCGACGGCGAACGCGTGGGGGTGTTCGTCTCCGAGGAGGACCCGAAGAGCAGTCAGGAACGGTGCGTTTCGTCTCGCTGCGCTCGCTGTACTAACCAGGGACGTTGGTTGGGTGGAGGCCGCTGAGGGGTGGGGTTTTGCCGATCGCGGTGTGGAGTCGGATGCGATTGTAGTGATCGAGCCATGCGGGGAGCGCGTCTCGGCGTTGTTGTTCGGAGTGGTAGACGGGTCCGAGGGCCCATTCTTGGCCCATGGTGCGGTG